>Ga0314774_1000203_pt1 | contig 53878 bp, 37 predicted proteins | sample MetaGCBIA2018_FD_204515 | JGI IMG/M metagenome (GOLD analysis project Ga0314774, IMG submission 204515) | Cryopeg brine microbial communities from Beaufort Sea near Barrow, Alaska, United States - CBIA 2018 | ecosystem: Environmental > Aquatic > Marine > Coastal | place: USA: Alaska | collected... | reverse complement strand
ACTGAAACAATGGTTAGAATGCTCGCTGAAAGATCAGGATAAGGTGTAACTGTGAATGTTGCCGAAGGATCATCAAGATTTGTTGCGGCGCAGCCAGTATTCGCGTTTTGCAATCCAGTAATGGTAATGCTGGACGTTCCCGTGTTCAGTATTTCTTGTGGAAGATTGAATGTGGCTTTGCCATCAGTAAATACAAGGGAGTCAACACTTTCATTTTCGGCGGTGCTTGCTCCAGAGAGTGAATAGGAAATGGAATAGATTCCATCAGTAATACTAGAATTCTCGCCGCTGGCAAGGTTAACAATGACCGGCTCACCATCGCAGGTAGCGGGTATGTTAATTATTAGACCGGCAGCATCTGGTTTGGGAGAAACGGTAAAGGAATCTGAAAGGTCAACCTGCGTTGCACAGCCATTGCCAGCGGTGATCTGGTTAATCGTAAGCGTAGCCGCGCCCGCTGTTTCCATAAGATTTGAGGAAACCGTAAAGGTCGCATTACCTCCGGTCACCGTTATGGTATCGGTTCCGGTTTGAACTGCGTTTTGTGATGTGAGTTCGTAGGTAATGGTATATGTTCCATCTAAAAGTTCTATTGCTGAATCGTTACTATCGCTTAGGGAAACATTCAGGTCTTCCCCGAAACAGATCGGTTCAAAAACCTCTATTGCTGTATCTGTAACATCAGGAAGCGGGTTGATTGTAAAACCATCGCTGACACCTTCCAGAGGGATTTGGCAATTAGTCTGCGTATTGGGATCTACAATTTTTGTGATTTCCACTATAACTTCCGCGGCAGCGGTAAAAAACTCTGGATTTATGTTAAAATCGGCCGTTCCTTGTACAATATTGACAATCAGGTTTTCAGTACCTGCATTCGCACCGCCACCTACTTCATAGGTGATCTGATAATTTCCATCGGGAACTTTTGTCGTGTCAACATCAATAGTTCCGCTAACCGTAATGGGAAGCGCATCGATGCACACAGCATCTTCCTGACTGAGCGTAAATGTGGTTCCAGAAAAATCAAGGACATCTTCTATTAGAACAGTCACTGTGGTCGCGCTTGACGAGCAGGTAGGATTGACCGGATTGACCGTATAGGTAAAGCTATAGATCCCAGGTCCGATGGTATTCCGAAGGCGTTCCAGATTGATATATGAATCTCCAAAACCCGAAATTTCATTGGTTGCGGAAGTTTCAGACCAGATGCCGCCAGGATCTTCTCCTACAAGTACTTCGCGAAGGTTATAATTTGTAAAGTTGGAAAGGTCATCACTTTCACAAAAAACAGGTTGGACAAATGTTCCTGAATCTGGTGTTTCTGCTACTTCCAGTACCACGGTGCTCTTGCTGGCTGGGCAGTCATCGTAAGCAGGAACAGTATATATAAAATCATACCTGCCCGGCATAACCTCAGAAACTTCAAAAAATCTTTTATTGGGCCCGCTCAGCACATCATCTGGTAAACTCAGTGAACTCCATTCACCATCTATGGTAGGGCTGGGACTACTTCCGGAAAACTGAAATAGGTTGACGCGGTCAGTATCTGCACATACCACGGCGTTGTTATTGTCGTGGCCGGCATAAGCTCCCAACGTGAGCGTCACTACCGCGGTAGTATCCGTGCAATTGTCATCGCTGATGGTATATGTGTATTCAAAAACACCGCCGGTCATAACAGCATAGGTATCCAGCGTGCCAGTCGCAGTATTGAGACCACGATCTTGATCATTATCGCTCCACGTGCCTCCAGATTGTGGAGTGCCGCCTAAGATTTCAGAAAGTTCTATAAATTGACCTTCTTCTTTAGAACAATAGCTCAGGCTTGCATCATCACCGGCGCATTGCGCGCTAATGATGGGACTGTAGAGTAAAGGCAAGAGCAAGAAAAGGGCACTGAACGAATACCCATGTAACGTAGTTTTCTTCAACATAGACTAAAAATTGCGCTTCTTTAAAAACGATAATTATCGCTCAAAGATAGATTAATTACGATGAAGCGCAATTATTTTCGGGTAAATGCGACAAAATTTACAAAAATGTTTGTTAAACTATGTAGGTTTTTCTTCTTTTCCGTCAGGAAAAATAGCAAAGCGGGTTGCCTTGGGATCATGTGTGTGCTCATGTGTAGGCCACGGCCAACCACCAAATTCGCTATCGCGGAAGCGAGAAAAAGCAGCGTTAATCTCCTCTTTTGAATTGGCTACAAAAGGACCCTGCTGAATGACGCGCTCTCCAATTGGCCTCCCTTGCAGCAATAGGATTTTGGCAGGTTTAGAACCATTTTTTAATGTTAGTTTTTGCGAGGCATCTGCGATAATGCGTTGCATTGGGGGTATTTCAAAGCCTTCGGCGTTGAGTTGTTCTCCTTCAAAAAAGTAGAGCGAGCGGTTTATTTCGGGCGCCGTTGTAGGAAAGGTAAAACTTGCATGTGGGGCAAGAGTAAGAATCCATATATTCAACTCATTATCTGGGTTGGCTGCCCACGAGTCTGGATTGGGGTCAAGGGCGTGGGTATTTTCATAGCTTCCGGCAATGATTTTAATGCTTGTTGTTTTGTTTTCGTTATCCTGAACTTGGATTACTGGGATGTTTTCATGCCATAACATGCCAAAATAGGGCGTTACCTGCTTGCTTTTTGCCGGTAAGTTGAGCCAAATCTGAAAAAGCAGTAAGGGATTTTCCTTATCTTTATAAATCATGGGGAACATCTCGCTGTGCTGTACACCATTGCCCGCAGTCATCCATTGCACATCGCCCTGGCCAAAACGCCCCGAAGCTCCAAGTGAGTCTGAGTGATCTACAAAACCGCGCTCTGCAATGGTCACCGTTTCAAAACCCACATGCGGGTGTGCGGGAAAACCGGGTACGCGACGGCCATGATACATTGCCCAACCATCTTTCTGTACAAAATCCTGTCCCAGGTTTCGTCCGGTCAGAGAGGAATCTGGGCCTAGTTGATCATTGCCTTTGGGATAAGCGTCGTTGTGAAAGGCACAAAAAAGAAATGGATCGTCTGTTTCCCATTGTGCGTGAAGTTCTCTTATTTTTTGTATCGCTCCCATAATATTTTTTAATCTTTAGAATTGAACGCGTTGTTTGTTCAACTACTTAAATTTCTTGAATAGTTTAGTAAATTTAAAGTAAATGCGTCAAATTGCAGTTGTTTTAAAAACAGTCAGTTTTTCATTCAAATCAACCGATTTTAGACCTTTAAGCTCAATTTTATATGGAATTCTTTCAAAAGGAAATCTCACTCGCGTCCAGAAGCCGTGGTTTTCATCTTATAACCTCAGAAATTATGACCAACTTCCCCGATATTTCTAAAATCAAAACGGGGCAATTACAGGTTTTCATCAAACATACTTCCGCCGGACTTACGATAAATGAAAATGCCGACCCAAGCGTGCGTACCGATTTTGAAAGTCATATGAATAAAATGGTACCCGAGAACGCGCCTTATTACATTCATACTTTTGAAGGTTCTGACGATATGCCAGCGCATATTAAGGCGTCACTTATGGGCACTTCGGTTACAATACCCATCACTAATGGAAAATTAAATCTGGGCACTTGGCAGGGAATTTATCTCTGTGAACACAGAAATAATGGGGGCAAAAGGAGATTAGTATTAACAGCTTTTGGCAACTAGCGCCTTTTTCTTTGCCATAATAAGTTCTTCAAGCACTTCTTCCACGCCTTCTTCGGTGTTGCTTTTTGTACTATATCGTGCAGCTTTTGTGACATTGGGATGCGCATTTTCCATAGCATAACTAAAGTGGGCCTGTTCCATCATTTCCAGATCGTTGTTGTAATCACCCAGCACAAGGGTTTCCTCTTTGGTAATGCCCAGAAGTTGCTGCACGTGTTTTAGGGCCTTGCCTTTATTAGTATCGTTACCGGAAAGATCAAGCCAATTTTCAGCCGAAACTTTTACCTTTATCCTTTTCTCATCCTTTTTAAAAGCAGGATAGGTAGAGTTTTCCGATCCTTTGAAGCTATAAACGGCGATTTTAAAAAATTCATCATCAGCAATCACTTCAAGCAGGTCATCTACTTGGGCATATTTCACATAATATTCTGGAAAAATAGTTAAGAATTCAGTATTATCAGACTCAACATACGCTTGTTTTTTTCCGCAGAGTACTATATGTGCGTCATCTAGACCACGAATTTTCTCTATAAGTATTTTTACAGTATCCTTATTAAGTACCATTGTGAGTAAAACTTCATCCTTCCGCTGAGATAAACCGCCATTTTCTGCGATTACGGTAATGCCATCTTTAATAGATTCCAGTTTATCTATGATGCTGTAATATTGCCTTCCGCTAGCGGCGATAAAATGTACATCTAATGCGAGAAGTTGCTCATATAATTTAAAAAAACGGTCACTTACTTTTCCCTTTTCATTGAGCAGTGTACCGTCCATATCGCTTACTACCAGTTTTACTTGTGCTAATTCCATAATTTTCAGACTAAGTGGCAAAAATAAGTTATAAAAACCGGGCGGCTGTTAGTAAAAGGTTAAGGGTTGGTTTTATACCATAAGGTTATATAAAATCAATATTTTAATCCTTTTAAAGGGTTTTATTTCTCAACGTTTATCTCGTGTTGATAAAGTAATTTCCGAATCATATCTCGCAGCTTGCCTGCTGATCTTAATTTAAATAATTTTAAGGGGTTAATAAACTGGATTTCTATAAAAATTTCATGTTTGTCGATATCAGAAGGGAATGATGGTAATCTAACAATCTTATTTATTTGTTAAAATATGGATAATTTTTGTCTATATTATGATACTCTATACTCTTTGGCGATCTTTTTTGCGTTGTGTAGAATGATCAATCATTGAATAAAAAAATGTCGTAAATTCGTATCCTTAAAATTGAAATACCCGACATAATTCACTTTTTTTATAATCCTTATTAAAAAGTTGTTGGCTATAGATTTTGATTATTGTATTCACATGCATCCCCAAACATTAATGATGAACAGTTACCTCTATAGAATATTAAAGAAGTTGAAAGTACTTCCACAGAAATCATTTGTAAAGCTCCATTACAAATACCAAACGGGCAAAACGCTAAACCTGGATGATCCTCAAGATTTTAACGAGAAAATACAGTGGCTCAAAATTTATTATAAACCGGCTATTTTAACGCAGCTAGTGGATAAGTATAACGTGAGGTCATATGTGTCAGACAGAGCGGGTGAAAACTACTTGAACGAGGTATATGGTGTTTATGAGCGTCCAGAGGACATTGATTTTAATGGCCTTCCCGAGAGGTTCGTACTAAAGGCGACCCACGGGTATGATATGAATCTTGTGGTCAAGGATAAAAAAAAACTGGATGTGGCCAAAGCCGTAGAAATAACGAGAAAATGGCTTGCTATAAACCATTATTACCGTGCGGGGATGGAATGGGCATACAAGGATATAAAACCCAGGTTGATCGCCGAAAAATTCATGGAAGAAAAGGGCAAGGATTATATCAACGATTATAAGTTTTACTGTTTTGACGGCGTGCCCAGGTTTCTTCATGTCGATCTAGATCGGGGAAGCAATCATTCCGTAGGGTATTATGATATGGAGTGGCAAAAGTTGCCGTTTTTAAAAAAAATACACCTTATAGCGGAAAAGGATATTCCGAAGCCAGAAAATTTTGAAGAGATGGTTGAGGTTGTCCGTAAGCTTTCCGCAGATTTTCCCTTTGTACGTGTGGATCTTTATAATATCGACGGGAAGATTGTTTTTGGCGAGATGACTTTTTATCCCGGAGATGGAAGGATTGAATTTGAGCCGGAGCAGTATAATAAAATACTGGGCGATTATATTAAGCTACCACAAATCCCTAAGGGTAAGAAGTTTATAACACACCATTCACAGCATGCCAAGTTGCAGCGTGCCTAAAGCCAACTTCAATAAAATCTGAGCACATAAAACCACATAAAACCATATAAAAACAGTGATTTATAGCTATAAATCACTGTTTTTTTATTAGACCTGTTTTTAGAGAAAAAAAACAGCGACCTACAGTATTAAAATGACCTTTTCAGACCAGCTTTATGCTGAAATTTAAAAACAGTTATATATTTCAACCGTTTTTATTTTTTTAATCCCACCAGTGGGTTTTATTCCCCGATCTCCTGGGTCGAAATTTAAAATTCATTTCCGAATAATACCTCGCGGGCTTGCCCCGAGGAAGTTGATTATAACTGTGCCCCAAAATTTTTCATCCATTTCCCCTGAACTTTAAGTACTTGCTCAATTACATCGCGCACACAGCCCATACCTCCTTTTTTGTGTGATACATAGGTAGAGACTTCTTTAATTTCCTTTACCGCATCCTGCGGACAGCAGGGGAGTGCCACGATTTTCATCACGGGATAATCAGGAATATCATCGCCCATATAAAGTACATTTTCAGGTTTGATATCGTAGATCTCAAAATACTCTTCCAATACTTCGGTCTTAGCGTGGGCACCCAGGTAAATATCCGTGATCCCCAGGCCATTTAATCGGGCGCGCACTCCTTCATTGCTTCCGCCGGAAATCACACATATATTAAAACCTTGTTGTATTGCGGTTTTTAAAGCGTAGCCGTCTTTAGTGTTCATGGTGCGAAGCATTTCGCCTTTTGTGTTTATTAATAGGCCGGCGTTTGTTAATACACCGTCGACGTCAAAAACAAAAGTGGTTATATCCTTTAGCACTTCTTTATAATTCCTCTTTTCCATAAGTTCTTAAAATACTGTTGGTTAATAAAATATAAGTTTGTTTTAGTTGGTCGTCATCAATTGCCGCCAACTGTTTTGCTATTGTTTCTTGATCACCGCGCCGCGCAGGGCCGGTCTGTGCCTGTGTTGGGCCTATATCAAAAGCCTTGCTTACGGTTTCTTGAAGAAGAGGTTTCAAGAGTTCAAAAGAAAGTTCATGCGCATCGCAATAACGTGCGGTAAGTGCCAGTAAATGATTGCTGAAATTATTGGCCAAAACGGCCGAAAAATGGACATTTGCGCGCTTTTTTGAATCCATTTGCTGCACATTTTGGCTGAAGGCCGAAGCCAATTTCTGTACCTGCTCTAGGTTTTTAGAATCGCTGGCCTCTACACAAAAAGGAACGGTACTTAAATCTAAGGGACGCCCTTTTGTAAACGTTTGTAACGGATAAAGCACGCCATAATGCGGCAGTTGATCCAGAAGCGACATGGGCATACTGCCCGAAGTGTGCACTACAAGCGCCTGGGTGTTTTCTAACTTTTTGGCGATGCTCGCGATGGCAGCATCGGCAACCGCGATTATAATGATATCGGTTTGCTGAAGTTGTTCCACTTGGTTCGTGTAGGTAGCGATTTCCTTAAAATCTGCAGGAGGTTCTTGCGTGCGACCTATTAATTGGACAACTTCAAATTTTGGGCATGCGGCTATGCCACGGGCAAGATGCCACGCGATATTACCGGTGCCTATGATGGTTATTTTCTGCACGATTCAAAAGTACATAAAAGCCTCTAAAATCAGTACATACGATCTTAGAAGATAATGCGGTCGTAATTCCTTGAGGAATGCTCTTTTGTTTTGTAATTTCGCCTCATAAAAAATCGCTCCCGTCCATCATGCAAAAACGTATTGCAGATTTCCTGTTTTCTACCCGTTTAATGGCTCTTTTATTTATTGTTTACGCGGTCGCTATGGCGACCGGTACTTTCCTTGATGCTGGCCAAGAAACCTCACCTACACCTTATACACGCTATTTTATTTATAATGCGTGGTGGTTTGAGTTGATTCACCTACTTTTTATAATCAATTTTGTTGGGAATATTTGGCGTTTTAAGCTTTGGAAGAAAGGAAAATGGACCACGCTTCTCCTTCACCTATCATTTATCCTCATCATCTTTGGTGCGGCCTGGACACGCTATTTAAGTTTTGAAGGCGTAATGCCCATTCGGGAAGGAGAAACTGAAAATACGTTTCTGACCGAAAAAACATACCTCAATGTATTTATAGACGGCGAGCGCGAAGGCGTTCCACAACGGCGGAAAATAGAAAAGCAGCTCAGCCTTTCTAAACGCCTTGATAATTCCTTTACCTGGGAAACTGATTATAACGGTGAACCGGTGAGCATTTCTTTTGAAAAATTTATAGACGGCGCAGAAGAAGGGCTGGTAGAAAGTGAAGATGGGCTCAACCAGTTTAAGATCGTAGAGGCTGGAGACGGCGAGCGGCACGAGCATTTTCTGGAAGAAGGCAAGGTAGCCAACATTCACAACTTACTTTTTGCATTCAACAAACCAACCGATGGCGCGGTGAACATTACCTTCGAAAATGGGAAATACCATTTAAAATCACCTTTTGAAGGGAAGACAACGGTAATGGCGACCCAAGAAAATTTTCCGGTAATTAAAGATTCCTTACAGGAACTTCAACTGCGCGCGCTGTATCAAATAGGCGCCATGCAATTTGTATTTCCCGAACCGGTTTTAAAGGGTCGTAACGGTATTGTTGAGACCTTTCCAAAACAGAAAAACCAGCAGGATGCCCTATATGTAACCGTGAAGACAAACCAAGGTGAGAAAAGCATTGGTTTACTGGGTGCCAAAGGCACAAACAACGAAATGAAAAAAGTTGAAGTGGGCGACCTTACCTTTTTTATGGCCTATGGCAGCAAGCCGATTGAGCTTCCTTTTTCAATCACCTTAAAAGATTTTATCGCTGCAAAATATCCCGGTACAGAGAATGTTTTTTCTTCATTTGAAAGTGATGTTACCGTGCAGGATGAAGATAAAGGGAATTTTGATTATAATATTTATATGAACCACGTGCTCGATCACAAAGGTTATCGCTTTTTTCAGTCCGGTTTTGATCCTGATGAACAAGGGACTATACTTGCTGTCAACCATGATGTAGTGGGTACTTGGATTACCTATGCCGGCTATTTTTCGCTGTATCTAGGTCTTATGCTCATCCTTTTTGATAAAGGCAGCCGTTTTGGCGATCTTAAAGAAAGGCTTGATAAAGTGAAAGCTAAAAAGGCCGCGCTTCCCATGCTGGCATTGCTGTTTTTCTGCGGAAGTATTTTTGCGCAACAACCAGATTCCGTAGTGGTAGAAAATGGAAATGCCACGGTGGTAGAGAGAGCTCAGAGCCTTACCACGGAAGCGGAGCAGAGCGGCCACATGCAAAACACGACGGCGCAGGTGGATTCTATCTTAAAGGCCAATGCGGTAAATGAAGAATTTGCTGCAAAATTCGGAAAACTGGTTGTACAGGAAGATAATGGTCGTATGATGCCCATTAATACCTTCGCGAGCAAACTATTGCGAAAAATGAGCCGTAAAGATAGCTATAATGGCATGAATGCAGATCAGGTCTTTCATTCTATGATAGAATCGCCTGTTTTCTGGTATAACGTAAATTTTATCTATCTGAAACCCGCCAATGACAGCATTCGCAGTATCATAGGTGTGCCCAAAGATCGTGAGTATGTAAAAGCAATTGATTTCTTTAATGAAAAAGGTGAATTCATTTTAGCTCCTTATCTGCAAAATGCCTATCAGGCAGAGAATAAAAATAGTTTTGATAAGGATTTCATCGACATCTCAGAACGTCTGGGATTACTGGACCGTGCCCTAAGTGGAAAGATTTTAAAGATTTTCCCTATTCCAGATGATCCCAACAATAAATGGGTCTCTTATCCTGAATTGGGTACTGCGAATTTCACTGGGATCGATTCCGTGTATACGCGGCAAATTCTTCCCTTGTATTTTAATGCGATACGGGATGCAAAAACCAACGGAGATTATAGTCAGGCAGATCAATTTTTGACCAGTATACACAGTTTTCAGAAAAAATATGGCAGCGAGGTATTGCCATCCCAAGATAAAATTGACGCGGAGGTTTTTTATAATAAGCATGATATTTTTACCAAATTGTACTGGATGTATCTGTTGGCGTCCATTTTCTTGATGGTATTTGTAATTGCCCGTATTTTTAAGGACAACAAATTATTAAAAAGTATGGTGGGCGTGGGCGTGGTCTCTGTGATTATCCTATTCCTTTTGCACACGACCGGCCTTATCTGGCGCTGGTACATTTCTGGGCACGCACCATGGAGTGATGCTTATGAATCTGTGCTCTATGTGGGCTGGGCGACCATGTTTTTTGGTTTGGCCTTTGGCCGAAAAAGCACATTGACGATTGCCAGTACGGCGTTTGTTGCAGGTTTTATTCTATGGGGCGCTAGTATGAACTGGATGAATCCGGAAATAGCAAACCTGCAACCGGTGCTTGACAGTTACTGGCTTATGATTCACGTTGCAGTCATTGTTGCCAGTTATGGTCCCTTTACCTTGGGTATGGTTTTGGGGCTCGTCTCTTTACTGCTCATGTTGCTCACCAATGAAAAGAACCAAGAACGGATGGGCTTGAACATTAAGGAAATTACCATAATCACAGAAATGTCGCTTACTGTAGGTCTGGTTATGCTTACCATAGGAAACTTTTTGGGAGGCCAATGGGCCAATGAAAGTTGGGGGCGGTACTGGGGCTGGGACCCTAAGGAAACTTGGGCGCTTATCAGTATTATGGTCTATGCCTTTGTGATTCACATGCGACTGGTACCGGGATTACGTGGTCGCTGGTTTTTTAATCTCATGGCCGTACTGGCTTACGGAAGTATAATGATGACGTATTTTGGGGTGAACTTCTGGCTTTCTGGTCTGCACAGTTATGCGAGCGGGGACAATGTGCTCAACTTGAATAAAGCGCTGATCATATTTGGATCTGTGATTGCCTTTGCGCTGCTTGCGTATCCTAAATATAAGAAATACTATAAAAAATAGCCTAAAACGCCTATTTTTTGACTGAAATCTGGTTTAAATAGACAGTTTTTCTAGTACAACTATTTTGCTAATCCTGCTCACTTTAATGGCAGGAATGGCTTGGTTAACCGATCTAAATCTGTTATCGCGTCTCTTAATAATTAGTAGTTATCGGCTCTAAAATAGGTATTAAATTTTATCTATTTCATCGTTTTTATCAATGCCTATTTTAACATACAGCGAGTTGATCGTGGTCTTTAATACCGCGGTACTTATACGATGTTTTTGGGCGATCTGAGTTTCAGTAAAACCTGCAGATAACATTTGCAGGATCTTAACTTCTATATTGCTGAGGTCGTTGTTTTTTATAAGATTTTCTAGATAAGTGTCTTTAATATCATCTTGGCGCTTGTACTGGCTCAAAAGTTTTACTTCCTCGCTTCGTTTTTGTAATTCAATGCCCAAAACCAGCGTTTTCTGTTTAGAGCTGTGCCAATCGTTGAGCAGCGTAAAGCAAATAATAAGCATTTCAACAAGAAGTCCTATTTTAATGGTCGCCGGACTCAAATCTAGAAGTGTGTAGCCAAAATTATAAAGGATTAAAAAATCAAAAATGAAGTAGATATTAATGGCGAAAATCCCGAAAACCCAGTACAATTGAGTAGATTTCTTCATTATATTGAAACTCACTATCCATAAAGTCACGATAGAAAGAAAGATAAGAGCATCGGCCAGCGCGTAAAAATTAAAATACCTGAAAAACCAGTAACAGAACATGCTTAGCATAGCTAATCCTGCACAGATAAAAATCAGGATTTTGCCAATCGCTTTTTTATTCCCCAGGTCTATAAAACTATAGGCAAAGTATCCACCAAAAATACCTATCAGAATATGGGTGGCCAATTCTAGGTTATAATAAAAGGAATCCTTCCAACCAAAAAGGTATGGAACGTTATCCCTAAACGCTAGAGCGATTCCAATGCTCAGAAGTAAAATGGCATAAGTCCAGAAATTATCTTCGCCAGTAACGATAAAAAGTATAATCATGATTACACAGATAAAAAGGAGCGCTCCATAAAAAATACCATAACTGAATAAAGTGCGCTGCTGTTGGCTCTCTAAACCTGATCGCGAATAAAAATGTATCGGAAAATAAGCTTCATGTTCTACTTTTATTTTAATATACAGAGGGAACGATGCTTGGGGATTTATATATAGACTAGGATATCTTACGTTCTTTAAAGGTGGCAAAAGTGCCTTAGTACTTGTATAGCCTGTTACAGAAGAAATATGATGCCCTTCAATGCTAATGACATTATCCTGCAAATTGGGAAGTTGTTCAATTTTCACCCAATAATAGCCGTTTTTTAAGCCAAAATTAAATGTATTCAGAGGTTTAAAAACAGAATTTTGAATTTGGGAATTAAAAGCTGAATCCTTATCAGCATACACATAGCATAGTTTATCCTGAGCATGTATTATACCAAAGAAGAAGGTCAAATACAATGTGCACCAGTAGCGCATACGTTTATGAAGATTGTTTGCTGAAAGTAGTGATAATTAAGTTAATGTAATAAATTATTATACTATATAGCAATCAATAATATGTAAAACTTCATAAAAAGGCCAATTTTGTAATAATCAACCTGATAATTAGTCATAACAAAAAATCCCCACAACAAAATGTCGCAGGGATAATGAGTTAAAGCGCAGATGAAAATTATTTACCGCTGCCCACCATATCTTCTGGACGTACCCATTCATCAAAATCCTCGGCGGTGACATAACCAGAATTTACTGCCGCTTCGCGTAATGTGGTTCCGTTTTCATGGGCCAAATTGGCAATTTCTGCCGCTTTGTAATATCCTATTTTAGTGTTTAGTGCGGTCACCAGCATCAATGAATTATCTACCAGTGCTTTTATGCGTTCTGCATTGGGTTCAATACCTGCCGCACAGTGCTCTTCAAAAGAATCACACGCATCACCTAGCAATCTGGCAGATTCCAAGAAATTTGCCGCCATTACCGGTTTAAAGACATTAAGCTCAAAATGTCCCTGCATACCGCTTACCGTTATTGCAGTATCGTTACCAATGACCTGAGCACAAACCATGGTCAACGCTTCGCATTGCGTGGGATTTACTTTCCCCGGCATAATACTCGATCCCGGTTCATTTGCGGGAATGTTAAGTTCGCCGATACCACTACGTGGCCCAGAAGCGAGCATGCGGATGTCATGGGCGATCTTATTGAGTGAAACTGCAAGTTGCTTCAGTGCACCATGAGACTCTACAAACGCATCGTGAGCAGCAAGTGCCTCAAATTTATTATCGGCTGTTTTAAAGGGCAATTCAGTAAACTTGGCAATAAATTCGGCGACCCGTTTGGCATAGCCCTGTGGTGTATTTAATCCCGTTCCCACTGCAGTTCCGCCTAAAGCCAACTCAGCAAGGTGATCTAGGGTGTGCTGTAGTGCCTTGATACCGTGATCCAGTTGAGAGACGTAGCCAGAAAATTCCTGCCCCAAGGTAAGTGGGGTCGCATCCATAAGGTGTGTGCGACCTATTTTTATCACTTTACGGAAAGCTTCCGATTTTTGATTTAATGTATTCCGAAGTTTGATCACACCCGGAAGCGTGGTTTGCATGATCATTTTGTAAGCGGCTATGTGCATTCCCGTAGGGAAAGTATCGTTAGATGATTGCGACTTATTCACATCATCATTCGGTTGCAGCGTTTTCTCCCCTTCGCCTATGGTTTTACCGGCCAGTTGATGCGCGCGGTTTGCAATCACCTCGTTTACATTCATATTGCTCTGGGTGCCAGAACCTGTCTGCCAGATTACCAATGGAAACTGTTTATCGTGGTCGCCATTAAGGATTTCATCACATACTTTTGAGATCATATCCCTTTTTTCAATGGGTAAAACACCCATTTCACAGTTCGTGTAAGCCGCTGCTTTTTTAAGATATGCAAAGCCGTAGATGATCTCAAGCGGCATTGATGCTTGCTTTCCTATTTTAAAATTATTACGGGAACGCTCTGTCTGTGCGCCCCACAATTTATCTTTGGGCACCTGTACCTCGCCCATGGTATCTTTCTCTATGCGGTATTTCATAATGGATTATTTGATCTGACAAAAATAGTGGTTTGCACTTAGTATTTTGACTTTAAAATCAGATTTTGTAGCTGTTTTGAGCTGATAAAAGCCAATAGAATAGCATTAAAACAAACAAAATTTTATTTTAAACTGTGATTTTAGATTATTAAATTATAGATTTGCGCTATAAACTTTAGATAGTATGTTTGAATTTGATCAATACCTCGGTTTTATAGCATTTATAACCATTTTAAGCATTGGCTTCTGGTTAATGTTTTTTCTTGTTGGCATTATTCCATATTGGATAGGCGGCGCATTGACGGAAGAATTTAAGGAAAGAAAGAAAAAGAGAAAGCTGGAGCAGGAATAAATCGGTCTTTAATGATCAAAATCAGCTTATAAGCATAAAAAAACCATCCAATTTGGATGGTTTTTTTATGCTTTTTTACGAATTGTTTTTATCCTTGAATATCGCTGTCATCCTGCCCATTATCTTGATTTTCATTATTTCTGCGCTGCTCCCTTTTCTGTTGATTGAAGCGGTAAATGAATGATAAAGTCGCCTGGCGCTTTCTCCATTGAAACTCACTATCTTGGATAAACCGCTCTGTTGTCGTAGTGGAGTTTCTTTTTTGGGAATTGAATAAATCTTGAACATTTAGAGATATGGTCGCATTGTCCTTGAGAATATCCTTGCTAAAGGCCAAATCAATACCATAGCGGCCATCAGACTTCGTTATTGCAGTCTGTTCTGGGCCACGGTAGTACGCATTGGTCTGCCAGTCTATTTTTAAAGGCAAGCTCACTTTAGAACTGAAACGGGCAAAATAACTGTTGTTGGTAGTCCCATAATCAACTCCGTTAAATGCACCTTCTGTTTTAAATTGAAAGTAGTTAAAGCTTCCGTTAAGTCGTAACCAATCGGCAGGATTATAGAGCAGGCTGATTTCTGCACCAGTACGATCGTTAGAAGAAAGATTAATAGGTACACTTCTTATGATCTCGATACCATTAAAAAAGTTTCCGGTCCCTTCTTGCACGCGCTCAAAAGAGTTAGTCTCGTGCTGGTAATATATAGATGCATTAAGTGTGAACTTTTCAAACCGGTTCAGATAACCCAGATCAAAAGCGTTTGAATACGCCGGGTTTAGATTGGGATTCCCTTGAAAAATATTTGTCCTACTGGAACGGGAAGGAAATGGATTAATAAACCATCCGCGTGGGCGGTTGATCCTTCGGTTATATCCCAAAGTGATATTTTGCTGCTTGGTAATTTCATAAATAACATTCAACGTAGGAAATAATCCCAGATAATTTCTATTAAAATCTGTATTTATGGGAATGCCGTAATAATCGGTCAACTCTTCATCACTAAAACCGGAGTCTATTATTCCTTTTAACTGGGTATTCTCAAGCCGAAGACCTAAAAGGAAAGAAAAAGAACCGAATTTTGATCCCAATTGGGTATAAAATGCGTTTACATTTTCAGTATAGGTGAATTTATTGGAAACATAAGGATCTCTTTGAAGTTCACCGGTAATACTATCTTGAACATCAAGGGAGTAATCTGTGGCATCTTCTTTAAAATTACCACGGTAACCAGCTTCAAACTGAGAATCCTCACCAAATGGAAGCACATAATCAGACTGGATTAAATATTCATTTTGGATTTCTTTATTTAAAACATCCTCAGAAGGAAGAAAGGAAGAACCATTTTCGGTCTCGTCAAAAGTTGCCGTCTCTGTAATAAAAGAAGGCGTTTTTTCATCCTGATATTCATATTGAAGATCTGCGGTAAGTTTTTGCCCCTTATCATCCAGTGTGTTTGTATAATTGAGTGAAAACTGGTAGTTGTCTTCATCTTGATGTTCACTTTCCCTACGCAAGGTCTGCTGTAAAAGCGTACCGTCCTGAAATTTATTGGTATTGTTCAACGTAAGATCATCGTCATTTTCATGTCTAAAAAATACAGTTCCAGTAAGAGATGAGCTTTCCGTGAGGTAGTATTCAAGTCCGAAGTTGGTATTAAGGCCACGGTCTAAGCGGTTCATATCTCTGTTCTCGGTAACTCGGTCAAAGGTTCCCTGGTTGTATCGCGTATCAAAACTGGCCTGACCGGGAGAATTTCTATAATTGTATCCGGTGGTATTGAATAAATTGAACTTATCAGTCCTATAATTTACATTTCCGGTAACACCGTAACGTTCGGGGATTCCTGCATTAAGGTTCAAAGATCCATTAAAGCCAAGGGTCTCTTTCTTTCGTAAAATAATATTTAAAATTCCCGCGGTACCCTCGGCATCATAACGGGCAGAAGGAGAAGTGATGACCTCTACGCGCTCAATGGCACTGGCAGGTAATTGGCCCAAGACGTCTGTACCGCCAAAACCGGCCATTGCCGAAGGTTTACCGTTTATTAAAATTTTTACATTATCATTGCCCCGCAGGCTTATGGCGCCTTCCACATCAACAGAAACGGAAGGTACATTGTTCAATGCATCGCTTACCGTCCCACCGGCGGTAGTAAGATCTTGCCCTATATTGTATATCTTTTTATCCAGACGTACATCAACGGTCGTTTTTTCTGCGACAACAGTTACCTCATTGAGACTGTTTGTGGAAAGCGCTAAGCGTACCGTACCCAGATTAAGATTGCTACTGATCTCTTTGCTCTTGAAATATTTTGGACTAAAAGAAATGAACTCCACTTTTATGTCGTAATTCCCTTCAGGGACAGTAATATCAAAATTTCCTGAGGGATCTGTAATGCCACCAGTAATATTAGTGGGATCGTCTACACCTGTTAAGCTAACGGTCGCATATTCTAGCGGTTGGCCACTTTCATTGTCTACCACTTTACCGGTAATTTTGTAATCGTTGCCCTTGTCTTTTTGGGCAAAAGAAATTGAAGAACATGCCAACAGCAAAGCCAGCAGGAGTTTGATTTTCATAGTCATTTTTTTCGTTCGTTGATTTTTAGACTCCTGAAACGGCATAGGTTTAATAGGAGGTGGGTTAAACTCCTGTTAAAACTAAGTTGTCTTTAGTTTAAAGCATGGTTTTAATAAGCTCTGGTGGTCTTCCCACAACAGCCTCATTATCGTGAATGACAATGGGTCTTTCTATAAGTTTGGGGTTGTCAACCATGGCCTGTATAATGGTCTTATCATCCATCTCTTTTCCTTTAAATTTTTCTTTCCAGATTTTCTCATTCTTACGTACAAGGTCTATGGCGGGAATGCCCAACTTGCCTATGATGGCTGCAAGTTGGATGTAAGAAGGTGGATTTTCAAGATATTTAACAACCTCGAATTCTTTGCCAGATTCTTCTAGAATGGCAACGCCTTCACGGCTTTTTCCGCATCGCGGATTGTGGTATATTTTAAGCATGAAAATAAGATTTTAGAAATTAGAAATTAGATGAGAGATTTTAGATAAGAGATAAGAGATAAATGAAAAGCATGTGAACTAGGATATAAGAATTATGGCCTTTCCTATACTTAGAATCAAACAAGAATTACTGCGACTGCGACTGCAAACTGCAAACTGCGACTGAAAACGGAGATTAAAGTTCGTTTTTCTCTTCCTTTTGACCGGTCATCATAAGAAAGGCTTTTAGAAATGCGTCTATCTCACCATCCAGAATAGCATCTGTATTACCCGATTCTTCGCCGGTGCGTACATCTTTGACCAGTTTATAAGGGTGAAGTACATAATTGCGTATCTGTGAGCCCCATTCTATACTTTTCTTTTCAGATTCTATTTCGTCACGAGCGGCCTGGCGTTTTTTAAGTTCGATCTCATACAACTGTGATTTGAGCATTTTCATGGCTTTCTCTCGGTTTTCCAGTTGGGAGCGCGTCTCACTATTATGTATGATAATCCCGGTAGGGTAGTGGGTAAGTATGGCCTTAGTCTCCACCTTGTTCACATTCTGGCCGCCAGCACCGCTAGAGCGGGCAAAATCCCAGTTGATGTCTGCAGGATTGATCTCGATCTCGATACTGTCATCAACCAGTGGATACACATAAACCGAAGCAAATGAAGTGTGCCGCTTCGCATTACTGTCAAATGGGGAGATGCGCACCAAACGGTGCACGCCGTTTTCGCTTTTTAACCAGCCAAAGGCATACTCACCATCTATCTCTAGGGTAACCGTTTTAATACCGGCAACGTCGCCTTCCTGATAGTTGAGTTCTTTGACTTTATATCCGTTTTTCTCGCTCCACATAAGGTACATGCGCATAAGCATCGCCGCCCAGTCACAACTTTCTGTACCGCCGGCACCGGCCGTGATCTGTAGCACAGCGCTCAGATCATCGCCTTCTTCAGAAAGCATGTTCTTGAACTCCATTTTTTCGATCAGGTTGATCGTTTTTTCATAGTGCTTTTCTACATCTTCATCGGTAGCTTCTCCCTCTTTGTGAAACTCTAGGAGTATTTCAAGCTCTTCCGTCCAGGTTTTTGATTTGTTAAAATCTTCTACCCAGTTCTTTTTTCCCCGTATTTCGCGCATGATCACTTCTGCTTTTCTAGGATCGTCCCAAAAATGCGGATCAAAGGTTTTTTCCTCTTCGTTCTGTATCTCTACGCGTTTTTGCTCAATGCCCAGATAGTGGCTAAGGGCTTCCACACGTTGTTTTAGATCTTTTAGTTGATCTGTAGTAACCATTTTTGTTTGTTTTTGAGAATTGAAAAATTGCGAACGTTCTCTTGTCACCCTATTTTCCGCGGAAAAAACTCTGCATTCAAAATTAAGGCGAATCTGCCGTTTTTTAACCCTACCGGTCTATTTTTATATATGATGGGATGATAATTTACGCCTGCGGCGGAAATAGACTGAGGAAAAGGCACTTAATTATTGCTCTTTAGAGTCATTACTGTCATTTTTCGGGAATAAATCCCGGAATTCCATCTTCTGGGTCATATTCCCCATCTGCTGTTGCATACTGCCATCACTGGTCTGGGCCTGGCTCATCGTATCTTTTAATGCACGTACTTCAACCGAGTATTTGGTCGTATTTCCACCAGTTGTGTAAACAACGCCCTTTATGGGTGGGCAGTCTGCATAATCTTTACCGTGGGCGACTTTGATGTGGTTTTCTGCAGCGAGAAGATTGTTTGTAGGATCAAAACCCACCCAGCCGGCCCCAGGCACAAAACTTTCTGTCCAGGCGTGCATCTGTGAGTCACCCAAATATCCTATGCCCTGATGCAGATAACCCGAAACGTAGCGCGTAGGCACGCCATTTTCACGAGCGAGGGCACAAAAAAGATGCGTAAAATCCTGACAGACCCCGTGTTTATGCTCCAGAATTTCACTCAGGTTGGTATTGATCTGCGTCACTTCAGGCTTAAATTTAAACTGATCGAAAATCCAAGCATTGAGCCTATTTAAATTATCAAAAATGGATATATTTTCCTGAAATTTAAAGGGAAGTACATAACCCACGGGCAGGACGGTAGTGGGAGTTGTTTTTAAAAATCGCTCATGATCGGCGCGAAATTCTAGGGAAGCTAACAACTCGCGATCGGCGTCAGGGTCTCTATAATCTAAATTATCAAACGGATTGAAAATCTGCTTTACCAAGCGAAATTCAGCTTCAAAATCTATGGCGTTAAAGGTGTTTTTTGGCGCCACACAAAAAGTCGGAAAGTCATATCCATTAATGGATTTCTGTACAGGCGCACCCAGCGAATTAGTAAAAGCAGATTGTTCCAGAGTTTGGGACTCGTTATCTTCGGGCAGGATAAGAAACTGCCAGTATGCGCTGTGAACAGGTTGTTTATAGGTATCTGAGCTCTATATTTTATCAAGTATTCCAAAGGCAATCTAGTGTTAAAAAGACAAATTTCAGGAGCTGCATAGTTTGATTCTAAACAGAAAAACGGCTTTAATCTGGCAAAAATTGCGTTTTTCAGTGGAAAAATAGTTTTCTAAAAAAGCTTGAGATCATTATTATGAATTTATTTCGATAGCTATTGGAACAGATTCTTATCCTACTAATTATCCATTATTTTGTGAATCTAAAACGGGCCTGCGTACTAAGGCTGGTTAAGGTTGACGAAGATATTGCTTTTCGACATTCCTTTCTTAATAATTAAAATACTCCTTTTCAATCTTTTGAGCCATTTGCAATAAGCAGTCCAGAATTTCCTCAATGAATTCTTCAATATTGCCCTCTATGGATTCGATGGTTTTGAACTTATATTCTGCCTGTGTCTTGCCAATGAGATAGGCAGCGGAGTCTTTTGAGGGGTATTTTTGAGTACTCAGGGTATTTATATGTACAAAAACCTGATTGATACTATTCATCACAGAGCGTGGGCAAATGGGATTGAGAATCAAAAATTCTAAGGTTGTAAAACTGGTGGGTGCCTGCCTATAATACCTGCGGTTCATATCATAAGATTCCACACATTTGAGCAATGTCGTCCATTCATGACTATTTTTGAATTGATCACTGTAACTGCTTTTTGCCTGTTTTGCATCCCGATATTTTGCGTGTATAACACGAACAATCTGTGTGGCACGCTCTATATTTATTCCTAACATAATAATGGCATAAACCCTATCGTGCAAAAGTGTACCCCTTATTTTTCCGCGGAGAACAGCAGTGAATTCGGTTACGTTTACGGTAAAATCATAGAGTCCTTTTTTCATAAAATAATCAACGTCATAATTGAGTACATAATGGTAAAATTTGTTGATAGATTCATACAGTTCGGTAGAGATCAGGTCGCGGGCACTGTTTGCATTTTCACGCGCTATTTTTACACAATTTATGATGGAATATAACTTGTCATGATTCAATGCGATATCGTAAAGTACTTCTGATTCTTCGAGCGCTACGTTATCAGCCACCTCGTCGTCAGCCATAAAAAGTAGGGAACGTAGCACCATTTGGCGAGATTGTGATTGTTCGTTTGGTGCATCCAGTGATGAAAAGTAGTTCACATTAAGGTAGCGGGACACGTGCTCGGCACGTTCAATATAACGACCCATCCAGAATAAATTATTGGCAACTCTTGCTAGCATAAGATAAAGATTTAAGAATCCCCATCCCCCTAACCCCCAAAGGGGGAATTTTCACTCGGGCGTGATGGCATTTGATAGAATTTGATAGAAATGGAGGTTTATTATTAATTCAATATTTTAGTTCGATCAAAAGGGTTTAATTCTAGCAAAAGAAAAGTTTCCATTCTCCGTCACCGTCATTTGTTCCCCCTTCGGGGGTTAGGGGGATTTCAGTACCCAGGTATCTTTAGAACCACCGCCCTGAGAGGAATTTACCACGAGGTTACCGCGTTTTAATGCAACGCGGGTAAGACCGCCCTTGAGTACGAATTCCTTGTCTTTACCCAGCAGGGTAAAAGTGCGCAGATCCACATGGCGCGGTTCAAAAGAATTGGTATCTTCTATATAGGTTGCATGCACCGAAAGTGCCATTATAGGCTGGGCGATGTATTTACGTGGACTCGCTTGTATGGTTAACTTGACTTTCTCAATCTCTTCCTTTGTCAATTGATTTCCTATGGAAATACCATAACCGCCCGCCTCATCTACAGGTTTAATCGCCAGTTTGTCTATATTTTCAAGAACGTATTTCATTTCATCGGGGCGGCTGCAATGGTAAGTATGCACATTGTTGAGAATGGGCTCTTCATCCAGATAATATTTGATGATCTGCGGCATATAGGTGTAGATTGCCTTGTCATCGGCCACGCCAGTTCCGGGAGCGTTTACAAGGCAGACATTCCCTTTTTTATAGGCCGAAAACAGTCCGGGAACCCCTAGTGAGCTATCCGGTTTGAATTCTAGCGGATCTAGAAAAAGATCATCTATTCTTCTATAAATGACGTCTACCTTTTGTGGGCCGCTTATGGTTTTCATATACACAAAATCGTTCTCCACAAAGAGGTCACGGCCTTCAACAAGTTCTACGCCCATAGATTTGGCCAAATAGGAATGCTCATAGTAAGCTGAATTATAAACACCTGATGTGATCACCACACAATTGGGTTCATCTACGCCATTTGGTTTTACGCTTTCTAGTATCTGGAGAAGATTTTCGCCATAATTGGTAACTGTATGCGCTTTATAATGGTTAAACACACCGAATAATGCCCGTTTTAAGGCCGTGCGATTACAAATAACATAGCTCACTCCAGATGGACAGCGTATGTTATCTTCAAGCACATAATAATTACCATCAGCATGTTTGATCAGATCGGTACCAGAGATATGGTTGTAAATGCCGCCCGGCGGATCTACACCATTCATTTGATCCAGAAAATTGGCAGAAGAGCTTATCAAATCAAGTGGGACAATACCCTGCTTAATGATCTTTTTATCATGGTACAAATCCCATAAAAAGAGATTGAGCGCCTTGCTGCGCTGTAGAACACCGCGTTCTATATGATCCCATTCTTCTGCGTTTATGATCCGTGGAAAAAGATCAAAAGGGAATATTTTTTCCTTGATTTCCTGCTCTCCATAAACCTGAAAAGTTATCCCTTGATTAAAAAAAGAAGATTTGGCTTTTTCATTAAGCTTGGCAAAATCCTGAACGGAGTGGCCGCTGTACAGATTAAAAAGAGTCTTGTAGATATCTTTTACTTGGCCGTCCTGATCAAAAATCTCATCGTAAAAGCGGCTGTCTTTTTGATAGGAAGAGAAAATTGGATATTGTGTATTCGGCATAAATTTTTTTATTAAAATAATGATTAAATTAATAAATAACCGCTAATGAGCAGCATAAATTTTTAATTCACCTTAAAAATCCACCTGCTTTGCAGGTGGTCATGTCCTGATGGCTATGCCTGTATTTACAGCTTGATTTCGATTTGCTTTTTTGTTGCATAATTGAATCTGGTCGATTTTTAGAACAGGCCCCTGTCGCCCCCTATGGGGGCTAGCCAAAGCCACCTTCTAAGAAGGTGTGATTTTTACTTTTGTTGTTTTTTGTTGAACAAATAGCCTTAAATGATGCAAATTTGTTAATTTTTTTTAAGGCGTATTCTAACTATTAAAACCTGAACATTAGACTATCTTTAAATTTTCTCAAACACTATTTTCTATGACATTAAGAATACTTCTGGCTGTATTTTTCCTTTTTCAAGGTCTAAATGCCCAATTTTTAAGCAAAAAAGACGATTTACAAACTCAAAATGGTTTTTTCACTTTTCATTATGATGACGCTTCTGGAGAAATTTATTTGGAAGTAAATAATTTGAATACAGAATTCCTTTATGTGCATTATCTTAAAAGTGGGATAGGATCTAATGATTTGGGTCTTGACCGCGGCCAGTTGGGGGGCACTTCCATCGTGAAGTTCATTAAAGCAGGGAACAAACTTCTGCTTATGGAACCCAATCAGGATTACCGTGCAGTGACCGATAATGATGCCGAAAAAAAATCCATTGCTGAAGCTTTTGGGAAATCGGTGCTTTACGGTTTTGAGATCAAGGAAACCAAAGGCGAGACCTATGTGATTGACCTCACTCCATTTTTAATGGAAGATGCGCATAACATAAGTGAAAAATTAAAAAAGGCGGAAGAAGGATCTTATAAAGTGGACAGCAGTAAGAGCGCCATTATGATGGAAAACACCAAATCATTCCCTAAAAACACCGAATTTGAAGCTTTATTGACGTTTAAAGGCGATCCCACGGGAAGTAAGTTGCGTACCGTAGTTCCTAATGCTTCACTCGTTTCTGTGGTACAACACCATTCTTTTGTTGAACTGCCAGATGATGGCTATACCCCGCGGAAATTTGATCCCCGTGCCGGTACAAATGCCATTAGTTTTATGGATTTTGCGACGCCCATTCAAGAATCCATCACCAAGCGATTTATAACCCGTCACCGCCTAGAAAAGAAAAATCCCGAAGCGGAAATCAGTGATCCAGTTGAACCCATAATTTATTATCTAGATCCCGGAACTCCAGAACCGGTGCGTTCTGCCCTGCTTGAAGGTGTAAGTTGGTGGGATCAGGCATTTGCGGCCATCGGCTATAAAAATGCATTTCAGGTAAAAATGCTTCCGGAAGGGGCAGATCCTATGGATTTACGCTACAATGTGGTTCAATGGGTGCATCGTAGCACGCGTGGCTGGAGCTATGGTGCAAGTGTGGTCGATCCCCGTACCGGGGAAATTTTAAAGGGGCACGTAAGTCTGGGAAGCCTGCGGATCCGGCAGGATTTCTTGATCGCCCAGGCGTTAATGAACAAACCCTTTGGGCAGTCTGATGACAATTATAAACCGATGTTGGAAATGGCCTTGGCGCGCATTCGGCAGCTGGGAGCGCATGAAGTTGGTCACACGCTCGGTTTTTCGCACAATTTCGCTGCAAGCGCAAATAACCGCGCCTCTGTGATGGATTATCCACATCCCACGCTCACTTTAAAAGGGAATGAGGTAGATTTCAGCAACGCCTACGCCACGGGAATCGGTGCCTGGGACAAGGTAGCAGTTGCCTTTGCTTATGGAAACCCTTCCGGCGAAACCTCAGAAAAAGCGTATCTCAACACGTTGCTTACCGATGCTGAATCAAAAGGATTACGCTTTATAACGGATAGTGATGCACGTGCTGCAGATGGTGCTCATCCCACCGCCCATCTTTGGGACAACGGGAAAAGCGCGAGCGACGAACTTAAGAACGTACTGAAATTACGCAAACAGGCCATAGAGAATTTTTCTGTGGATAATATTAAGGACGGCGAAGCCTATAGTGTTCTTGAAGATGTTTTTGTTCCGCTCTATTTCTATCACCGGTATCAGGCCGAAGCTGCCATTAAAGTCATAGGTGGCCTACAGTATAATTATGCCGTAAAAGGCGATCCTAACTTGGTTCCAGTAGAATTTATTCAGCCAGATGCTCAGGAAGATGCACTGAAAGCTGTTTTATTAACGCTCAATGCGGAGTGGATTGCGATCCCAAAAGATAAGTTACCTTTGTTTCCACCACGTGCTTTTGGATTTGATCGCACACGCGAAAGTTTTAATGGGGAAACCGGTGTTACTTTTGATCCGCTGGGGGCTGCAGCAACTGCCAGTGATATGACATTGGATTTACTGCTCAATCCTGAGCGCATGAACAGACTTATTGCAAACCATGCGCAAAATGCGAAGCAGCCTGGCGTGCATGAAGTATTGGAAGAACTTGTAGATCAAACCCTGAACAAAGATTGGAAGGATGACTATTATGCCGAAGTGCAGAAAAGCATAAATTATAATGTTATTAAACATCTTAAAAACCTGTTTGTTAGCAAAAAGACCATTCCGCAGGTAAAAGCCGAAGCGCGTTTGCAGCTGCTTGCCATTGCAGACGATACAAATGACGCGATGCAGGGTGAAAAAGAGTATATAAAACAAGATATTGAGCAGTTTTTTAAGGAGCCACAAAAATTTGAGGTCATTCCTTCACCAAAAATTCCTGACGGTTCGCCCATTGGCAGCTATCAATGTATAATGAATTGACACATGAATAAAGAAGAGCTCATTGCAAAGCTGCCCTATGGAAAGTCTTTTCTATTTGTAGACAGTATCGATGAAATCTCAAGTACACATATTATAGGTTCGTATACATTTCCCGAGGATTCGTACTTTTATGAAGGTCATTTTGTAAATTATCCCGTCACTCCGGGCGTTATCCTCACGGAATGTATGGCGCAAATCGGTTTAGTCTGTATGGGTATTTATTTGCTTGCGGAACAAGGTTACGACTTGCAGCAAAATGCAAAAGTGGCCATGATTGAAAACCAGGTACTTTTTAAAAAACCGATCTATCCAGGTGAAAAAGTGGTCGTAAAGGCTCAAAAACAGTATTTTAGGATGCATAAATTGAAATGTAAAGTGCAACTGCTTAACAGTACCGGTGAAGAGGTTTGCTGTGGCGTCCTTTCCGGTATTTTAATTCCTGATGATGCCAACTAACCGTGTTGTGGTAACCGGTCTTGGCGTTTGCGCGCCAAATGCGGTAAGCGTTCCAGACTTTATGGAAGCCATTTCCGTAGGGAAAAGTGGGATCCGATTTTTCAGCGATTTACGTGATTTCAAATTTTCCTGTCAGATAGGTGCAATGCCTTTAATTCCGCAGACAAAAATCAATGCTTATTTTACGCCCCTTCAAATGCGCAATTTCAATAGCGCAGGCATTTTGTATGGCGTTATCGCAGGTATAGATGCCTGGAAAGATGCTGGTTTGAAAACGGGTAATGAAGCGCCAGATTTTGACAGTGGGACGGTTTTTGGCATGGGAACGCTTGGTGTAGATAAATACCGTGAGAGTATTTATCAGGTTGATAATGGCAATGTGCGCCGGCTAGGAAGTACGAGCGTACAGCAGACCATGAGCAGCGGTATAAGCGCATATCTGGGTGGTATGCTGGGACTGGGGAATCTGGTAACCTCCAATTCGTCTGCCTGTGCGACGGGTACGGAAGCTATTTTGACGGCCTACGAACGTATAAAGACCGGAAAAGCTAAAAGAATGCTTGCCGGAAGTACCAGCGACGGTGGCCCGTACGTGTGGTGTGGTTTTGATGCGCTGCGCATTTTACCTTCTAAATATAATGACAATCCACATGCTGCCTCGCGTCCTATGGATACCAATGCGAGCGGTTTTGTGCCCGGTTGCGGTGCGGGTGCGATGGTTCTGGAAAGTCTGGATTCCGCCAAAGCGCGCAATGCTACTATTTATGCCGAAATTCTAGGTGGGCACAGCAATAGTGGCGGTCAGCGGCAGGGTGGGAGCATGACCGCGCCCAATCCTAAAGCGGTGGTAAACTGTATAAAAGGAGCGCTTGCGGATGCCGAAATCCTTCCTGAAGAAATAGACGCCATAAATGGTCACCTTACCGCCACGGCAATGGATGCACAGGAGATTAAAAACTGGTCTTCTGCATTGGGTTTGGAAGGAAAAAATTTCCCCTATATTAATTCGCTAAAGGGAATGATAGGACATTGTCTGGCCGCTTCCGGAAGTATAGAAAGTGTGGCTTCAGTGCTGCAGCTAAAGCATGATTTTTTGTTTCCTAATGTTAATCTTGAGAGCATTCATCCTGAAATTCTTTCCATTGTAGACGCTTCAAAAATACCTATTGAAAAAACCAAGATCCAACTACAAAAAATCATTAAGGCAAGTTTTGGCTTTGGCGATGTGAACTGTTGCCTTATTTTTGGTAAATACAAATAAAACCGACTATGACCGAAGATTCCTATAATCAGCTTAAGGAAATTATCAAGCCTTATCTGCCCGAAGATGTTTCCGTGAAGGATATTGACCAGCAGAGCCACTTGATTAATGATCTAAATATCAATTCTACCCATCTCGTGGATATTGTATTAGATGTGGAAGACGCTTTTGATATTACAATTGAAGATGACGAACTAGAAAAAATGGATACTGTTGCGGGTTCGCTGGCGCTGATTTCTGAAAAGAGGGCAGGTTAGTGAATAGCAGGTTGGTCAATAAAAAATAGGCTGGACAAAAGTTTTACTTTTTCTAAAGATAATACCTGCGTATGGCGCGTAGGTTTGTTTAAGGACAATACATATTTATATAATCACTGACCTGTTCAAAGTATAGAAATCGTTAAGGGGATTTTGATCCTATATTATACGGCATGAGGTTTTTATGAAACAATTACCCTTGCTGTATGAAGTTTATTCGGTTTTTGAACCCAGTTTTATCATCTAAATAAAAGGCCAAATTCCTGTATCTTCTCTTGATTCCATAAAGGCCAATCAATTCGTTTTCTTTTTTTAAGTGGATTATAATATTGTGGCTTTCCAATTCGCCCAAAAATGATAATTTTCGGGTATTCTTATCTAATTCTATATCTTTCGATGAAAGTTCTATTTGATCTATATCTTTTATGTCAATAACTGTCTCGGTCATAATTCCATACCTAAGATGAATTTGATCGTTTTCCATTGAGATTGGTCTTTTCAACATTGATTTTAAGAATCCGAAAATCTGGATACCAGAATAAATACTTAAAAATGTCAGTATCCAAGCAGCAATATTATTCCATTTTGCGAGTAAGATGTGAAATGCAACTGTTTCTATTGCTATTATAAATATAATTGCAAGCAGTAATGCAACAGTTCCGCTGTCTTTATGGTATGAAAATTCATTTTCTTTTAAATATCTCCTTTTCCAATTGATAAACCCATAATAGAACACAGCGATTTCTGTGACAAATGGGATCACAATTTCTTTTGGAAGTATTTCAAAACAAGTATTCTTTAAAGTGGTAAAAAAATCGAAGGATTCCGTTTTGTTTGATTTGTAGCTTTTAATTGCCTTTCTGACATTATAGATTACAAATGATAATACTGAAATCTCAACTATAGGAAATGCCCAGGTTTTAAAAAGGTCAAGATAATATTGATTTTCTGATGGAAGTATAATAGAACAGCTTATAATTCCGAAAACCAAAAAAGGAAAAATAGTTGTTTTAGGGATTTTCGTTTTTCTAATCAGCAAGAAATACGCAAATGGGACTGTCAATAATAGATCGAACGTTATTCCTATAGACAGAGTATCAGGATTTGTCGTGAACATTGGCGATCTGGCAATGAGAATAATCAATACGATGATCAGCAAGGGTATGCCAAATACGATTAGATTTCTCTGTAGATTTCCGGTTTTGTTCATGTTATTTTGTTGTATTCCTATAAGACGGCTACTACGTGGAATTTTGTAGATGCGTGTGATTTTTGGTCTGAAGCATGATATAGCTAAAGATAGTAAATTCCTGTTGTAACCGCTGCACGAATAACATACTGATTCACTTACCATTGAAGCTGGTCTGCGTTTATTACTTTTAAATTTCTAATCAGATAATTTATATTCTGAATATCAGTTTTTTTTGCAATCCGCTTACTTGAACTTTAAACTACAAGTTAATTGCTGTTAAAACGGTAAAAATGTGCTCTAAAACGCCTATTTTAAAGCCAAAATTTGCGTTTTTTTAATCTCTATTGGGTTTAATTCCCCGAGGCTTGCCTCGAGAAGTGAAAAATTTTTTCCGCTAAATGCCTCGTGGGCTTGCCCCGAGGTAGTTTACTGTAAACCAAAAATCGCTAGCAATAAAATAATAGAAATATATATTTAAATGGCAGAAAAAGAAACACCAACTGATTACAATATTCATCCATTGCTGAGCGGCCGCTGGAGTCCGCGGGCCTTTGATGAAAAACCGGTAACCGAAGAAGAAATCAGAACGATTCTTGAAGCAGGTCGCTGGGCGCCAAGTTCAAATAATCTACAGCCGTGGCGCATCATTTATGGTGTAAAAGGTACTGAAACCTACGATCGTATTCTGGGTTGTCTGGTAGAATTCAACCAATCTTGGGTGAAAAATGCACCCGTTCTATTATTGGGTTGTTATAAAAAAACAAACCCTAAAGGACAGGAGAATTTTCACGCTTTACACGATCTAGGTCTTTTTATGGGAATGGCAAGTATACAGGCGCACGCAATGGGAATTGGCGTGCATCAAATGGCGGGTATCAATTTTGAAAAGGCGAAAAAAGAATTCGGTTTTCCAGAAGATTATCACGTAGCAACTGCAGCGGCTTTGGGTTATTATGGAGGCGATGCAAAAAGTCAGCTTTCGGAAGAATTGCATGCGCAGGAGCAAAAAAAACGCGAACGCAAGCCACAGAGTGAATTTGTTTTTAATGGAAATTTTAAAGAGCAGTAATGAATAGTTTCAGAAGAATACATTTTTTGGCCTTTTTCGCCATTTTTTGCTTCGGTGGAAACCTTTTTGCGCAAGTGCCAACGGTAAAACAGGATTCAATAATTAATAGTCTTACCGAAAGCTATACGGAGAAGTTGGCGCTTACGGGGAAACAAGAAGTGATCTTTAAAGAAACATTGCAACGCTTTTTTATTGATAAAGAACAGCTTCGGCAAGAAATGCGTGGCAAAGATAAATTGCGTGCGCTTTATGAACTTGGCAAACAGGAAGACGGCGAGATGCGCAATGTGCTTACCAATGAACAACTTGATCTGTATCTACGCTTAAAACCCAGTTTACAGCCTCTGGAAGAGCTTGATGTGAGAATGAAAAACTAGATTTTATTTTTTCTGTAAACAAGTCAATAACCTCGGGCAAGTCCGCGTGAAATCGGGAATTTATTTTTCAGATGAGTTAAGCTCGCTTAATTAAACCCTCTACAGAAATTAAAAAACGGACTAAAAAGCCCGGTTTTAAGGCTTTTTAGTCCGTTTTTTTTATGCTTATAATTTCTCTTTTAAATATGGCGCCGTGTAGGATTTTTTATTTTTGGCCACTTCTTCCGGAGTTCCTGCTGCGATGAGGTAACCGCCGTCTTCACCACCGTCCAGTCCCAGATCTACCACATAATCCGCGCATTTTACAAGATCGAGATTATGCTCCACGACCAGAATTGAATGTCCGTTTTTGATCAAAGCTTCAAAAGAGGCCAGCAGCTTTTTAATATCGTGAAAATGCAATCCGGTAGTGGGCTCATCAAAGATAAAAAGTGTCTTATCGCTGTTGGTTCCCTTCACCAGAAAAGAAGCCAACTTGATACGCTGTGCTTCCCCGCCAGAAAGGGTTGACGAACTTTGTCCTAAGTTGACATATCCCAATCCCACATCCTGTAATGGCTTCAGTTTCCTTACGATTTTATCTTCCTTATGCTTTTCGAAGAAAGCTACCGCGTCATCAATGGTCAGATTGAGAATATCGTCTATATTTTTACCTTCAAACTGCACCTCAAGGACTTCCTTTTTAAAACGCTTGCCGTGACAAGTCTCACATTCCAGGTGCACATCTGCCATAAACTGCATCTCAATGGTAACTTCTCCTTCGCCTTTGCAGGTCTCACAGCGACCACCATCTACATTGAACGAGAAATGCTTGGTCTTAAAATTACGAATAGTGCTGAGTTTCTGTTTCGAGTACAGCGTTCGTATATCGTCATAGGCTTTAATATACGTCACCGGATTAGAACGCGAGGAGCGCCCAATTGGATTTTGATCCACAAACTCAATGTTTTTAATATGGTCATAACTGCCAGAAATACTGCTGAACTGCCCTGCTTTTTCGCCATGACCGCCTATTTCCTTGAGCATGGCGGGATAAAGTATTCTTTTTACCAGCGTACTTTTACCACTCCCGGAAACGCCGGTGATCGCTACAAACATGTTCAATGGGATATGAACATCTATGTTTTTCAAGTTGTTTTCACGTGCCCCTTTGATGTCTATTCCATTTTTTGAAGTGCGCCTTTTTTTCGGCACTTCAATTTCCATATCGCCATTCAAGTATTTTGCGGTCAGCGAATCACTTTTCAAAATTGCTTCGTAATCGCCTACAGCTACGACATGGCCTCCCAGCGTACCGGCTTCCGGACCTATGTCTATTATGTTATCGGCGGCTTTCATGATGTCTTCATCATGTTCTACTACGATGACCGTATTGCCTAGATCGCGTAGATCTTTGAGTACACCTATTAATTTTTCAGTATCTTTAGGATGCAGGCCTATACTGGGCTCATCAAGAATATACATAGAACCTACAAGGCTGCTTCCCAGAGAAGTTGCCAGATTGATACGCTGCGATTCTCCGCCAGAAAGCGTGTTGGATTTCCGGTTGAGCGTGAGGTAACTAAGCCCAACTTTATTGAGAAATTCCAGCCGACTGTTAATCTCGGTAAGCAATCTTTTTGCTATCTGTGCGTCGTGCTCGTCCAGTTGCAGTTCATGGAAGAATACCGCTACTTTTTTTAATGGAAGATTAACCAGATCTGTAATGGGCGTGTCACCCACTTTTACATATTCGGCCTCTTTTCTTAAGCGTTTGCCGTTACAGGTGCGGCATTTAGTCTTTCCGCGGTAGCGGGAAAGCATCACGCGGTTTTGAATTTTGTAGGCTTTGGATTCCAAATATTTAAAGAAAGAATTTAGTCCATCAAAATATTCATTGCCTTCCCAAATTAGGTTCTTTTGATCCTCGGTCAGTTCAAAATAGGGCTTATGTACAGGGAAATCGAACTTATAGGCATTATTGACGAGTTGATCATAATAATAACTCATACTGTCGCCGCGCCATGGAAAAATGGCCCGTTCATAAACCGAAAGCGCGGTATTGGGGATTACCAGATCTTCATCTATGCCAATCACGTCGCCATAACCCTCGCAAGTAGGGCAGGCGCCATACGGATTATTAAAACTGAAGAGATGAATGTTGGGCTCCAGAAACTGCATTCCATCCAACTCAAAGCTGTTACTGAATACACGTTGTTTACCAGTTTCCAGCTCTTCTATGATTGCTTCTCCCTTTCCCTCAAAAAAGGCAGTCTGAACGGCATCAGCGAGACGGTTGTAAAAATCCTCGTCATCTTTTGTGATAATCCGGTCAACGACAAGATAGATTTTATCTTTTGCCTTTACCTTTTCTGCCTCGTCAATGCGCACCACATTGTCGTTAACCTTTATTCGGGCGTAGCCCTGCTGCTGTAAAATATTGAGTTTATCGGCCATTTTTCGCCCTTTTTCAAGGCTTACCGGTGCAAGGAGCAAGAGTTTTGTGCGCTCACCTTTGCTTTTTACATAGTCCATAACGTCAGTAACGGTGTCTTTTTTGACCTGATTGCCAGATATGGGAGAAAAGGTTTTGCCAATACGCGCATAAAGCAACTTAAAGTAATCGTAGATTTCTGTCGAAGTGCCTACTGTAGAGCGTGGGTTAGTTGAATTTACCTTTTGCTCTATGGCAATGGCAGGGGCAATTCCCTTGATCCAGTCCACCTTTGGTTTATCCAGCCGGCCCAGAAACTGTCTTGCATAAGAAGAAAGACTTTCCACATACCGGCGCTGGCCTTCGGCATAGAGCGTATCAAAGGCCAAGCTTGACTTTCCCGAACCGGAAAGGCCCGTGATCACGACCAACTTGTTACGTGGTATGATCGCGTTAATGTTTTTTAGGTTGTGGAGTTTTGCTCCTTTTATGATTATATTTTCTCTCGGCTCTGCCGAAGAAACGTCTATATACATAGCGAATTTTTTACGTCTGCAAAGATAGTTTATACCGATAAAATGCGACCGAATAAATAGGCCAACGTCCTGTTAATGTTAAAATTGTAAGCTGTGTTTTTTTATTTGCAATGAAAGTTGTTATATTTGATGCATTGTTAACAAAATCTAAATAGCCTATAGCATAGCATTACTTTTAAGTGTATTACGACTCAGACCCATAAGGGTTTGAAAAACCTCAAAAGCAATTCTATGAAAGATGTGTTAACTTCTGACGCGACACTTGTTAGCGACTATATTAAAGGCAATGAAGCTGCCCTTTCCCAATTAATTTCCAGACATCAACAGCGTATATACAGCTTTGTATATTCTAAGGTATATGATAAAGATATCACCGAAGACATTTTTCAAGATACTTTTATCAAAGTGATACGTACCCTAAAACGGGGCGGTTATAATGAAGAAGGTAAATTCTTGCCATGGGTAATGCGTATTGCCCACAACCTGGTCATCGATCATTTTAGAAAAAATAAAAGAATGCCGAAATTCGATAATTCCGGTGATTTCAATATTTTTTCTGTGCTCAGCGATGGTGATCTCAATGCGGAAAAACAAATTATCAAAGATCAGGTGGAAACCGATGTGCGCCGCCTCATTGAAGAATTGCCAGACGATCAAAAAGATGTACTCGTTATGCGAATATATAAAGACATGAGATTCAAGGAGATAGCTTTAAAAACAGATGTAAGTATTAATACCGCGCTGGGTCGCATGCGTTACGCGCTCATTAATTTGCGTAAATTAATTGACAAACACAATATAATTTTAACAAATTAACACAAACTAAATGCCCCTGAATTACGTTGTACTTGGAGAAATTCACTAAAACATAATTCATGGCCCACATTTACTTTAAGAAAAAAAACCAACAAGGGGAGGAGAGTTGCCCCAAAAAGGAAACTGTACAATTCCTTTTAAATTATTCTAAAGCTTTGAGTGTTATTAATTACAATGGTGAGAAGTTCGAAGCGCTTCTCAATTAATTCCCAAGCCCGTTGAAAAACGGGCTTTTTCCTTATAAAATCGGCTTAAAAGAGCTATTTATTGTAATACTTTTTAAGTACACTTTTTCTTCCCACGGTCGCGGTAATGATATCCTTATCTAGATTCCAGCCACGTGCCTGGCTATATTGCCTGCCGTACCAGATAATCTGAAGATGTAGATCGTTCCAGATCTTTTTTGGGAAAAGGCGCTTTGCATCTGTTTCAGTCTGTACCACATTTTTACCATTGGTAAGTCCCCAACGGTACATGAGCCGGTGAATGTGCGTATCTACTGGAAACGCTGGTATGTGAAAAGCCTGAGAAATAACGACACTGGCGGTTTTATGGCCCACTGCAGGTAACTCTTCGAGCGCAGCTAAATTTTGAGGTACCTTACCATCGTATTTATCCAGCAGTATTTGGGAAAGTCCGTGAATGCCTTTAGCCTTCATGGGCGACAGACCTACCGGTCTTATAATTGCCCTGATTTCTTCAACGGTAAGTTTTACCATATCAGCTGGATTGTCTGCTCTTTCAAATAGTAAAGGTGTGATCAGGTTTACACGCACATCAGTACTTTGTGCACTCATGAGCACCGCGATGAGCAACGTGTAAGGATCTTTGTGGTCTAATGGGATGGGAATTTCGGGATAAATGCGCTTTAGCGTATCTATAATGAAGCTAACCTTTTCGGCCTTGATCATATTGTCTATTTTTGAGGAAAACAAAAATAGACAATATGAGTACATTAAAAGAAGGGGATAAAGTTCCAGATTTTGAAGCGCAGGATCAAGCCGGAAATACCATAAAATTAAACGATTATACAGGGAAGAAGTTGGTCGTATTTTTCTATCCAAAAGCTTCCACACCGGGCTGCACGGCTGAAGCCTGCAACCTACGTGATAATTATAAAGAATTGCAAGATGCTGGTTTTGCGATTTTGGGAGTGAGCGCAGATTCTCAAAAAAGACAGACCAATTTTAAGAATAAATATGACTTTCCCTTCCCGTTGCTGGCAGATGAAGATAAAAAGGTCATAGAAGCCTTTGGTGTATGGGGACCCAAAAAATTTATGGGCAAAGAATATGATGGTATTAACCGTACTACATTCCTAATAAATGAAAATGGAAAAGTGCAGCGTGTGATAAGTAAAGTCAAAACGAAAGACCACGCAGCTCAGATTCTAGAGGAGGTTACAGAATAGCTAAATTTCTGATTAATTTTCCTCGGAATAATTGCCCATATTTAGGTGTATAATACGAAAAACAGGCTAAATTTCGATTAAAAACGCTAATTTTTAGCATAAAAAGAGCGATTTATCAGGTTAAAATCTAAATTCTGCCAATGGGTTTTATCCGCCGATTTTCTAAATAGAAATTCAAAATTTATTTCCGTAATATTATTTTCGGCTTTTCCCAAGCGATTGATTTATGCACCTATTTTAAAAACGCATTTATAAAGTAACCGCTAGATATTTTTCATGGATTGCCTTTTATGATTTATACTATGGAATCACCGGAAGTTTCTGATTGCAAAATTTAGGTAATAAAGCAAAATTTAATACTTTTGTATACAGTATACCTTATTGCATTTCAGTTGAAATTTAACCCCGGATTATACCCTGCTGATGCTCTTTGATTTTTTTGAATGCTCAAAATTTTAAATTAAATTAGCATCTTCAATGTATAATATCTGAGTTTATTATCGATTGGTATTCAGTTATTTGCATTTTTTTTCGCAAATTGGATATTGTAAGTTTAAATTATCGTTAATTGCGAAAAAAAAATAAAGATGTATTTTGAGGCTTGACTTTCTTAAAAGTCTTTAAAATTATTTTAAATCATCAATATTTTCCGTGCGAGGGCGTGCCTTCAACATGATCAATTTTTTTCAACTTAATGTATGAATAACACTCTTCACAGCGTGATTACCGGAACAGGAACCTACATTCCTTCTCGAAAAATAAGCAATAACGATTTTTTAAAACATGATTTCTATGAATCCGGTGGGAAAAAATTAGACAAGGACAATCAAGATGTTATAGACAAGTTTTTCGAGATCACCACTATTACAGAAAGGCGTTATGTGCGTAATGATCAAGTTGCCTCAGATATTGCTTTTCTGGCGGCAGAAAAAGCTATCGCAGATGCTGCTATAGATCCCGAAGAACTGGATTATATCATTGTGGCACATAATTTTGGGGATGTAAAACACGGCAGTAACCGTAGTGATATGGTACCCGCGCTGGCTTCGAGAGTGAAGCATAAGCTCAGGATCAAAAATCCCGAATGCATAACCTACGATCTACCCTTTGGCTGTCCAGGCTGGTTACAAGGAATGATTCAGGCAGATTATTTTATTAAATCTGGTGATGCCAATAAGATTCTCATCATAGGTACAGAAACTATATCCCGGGTAATAGATCCCCATGATCGAGACAGTATGATTTATGCAGATGGGGCAGGTGCGACCATTCTTGAAGCTTCGCAGAACAAAAATCAAGGTTTGCTAGCGCACAAAACGCGGTCTGATACCTATCTTTATTCACAGATGTTAAAAATGGGTAGTTCTTATAATACCCAGAACGGGAGGGCAGATGATCTGTACCTAAAAATGAACGGTCGCAGGTTATACCAATACGCGCTAGAAACGGTGCCAAAATCCATTAAGTTGTGCCTTGAGAAATGCGGACTTGACATAAGCGCGGTAAAAAAAGTGCTTATTCACCAAGCCAACGGTAAGATGGATGATGCTATTCTAGAACGTCTTTATAGCTTGTATAATATAGATACGGTTCCAGAAAACGTCATGCCTATGATTATTTCCTGGACAGGGAATTCTTCCGTTGCCACGATTCCTACGTTGCTAGATCTCATTCTCAAAAACAAAGTAGACGATCATAATATAACCAAGGGTGATATCGTTGTATTTGCTTCTGTAGGGGCGGGGATGAACATAAATGCTGCGGTATATCAATTTTGATCTATAATTGATCAATTTTTAGCATTTTAAGCTGATTTCTCGTTCTTTCGTTCATTTTCCTTGCTGCAGTCAAGAACCCATTGTGATCCATCTGCACAGGTTGTGAAAAAGAGGTAGCGTTCACCGCCATCATTTATTTTAAACTTTTTACGCAGTTGCGTTACGGTTTCTTTAAAATTTCGGGTGGTAATATTGGCTTTTATCCCTTTAAATAAACTGCTGACATTTTTTTTTGAATACGGAATTCTAGCGTTGATCTTAAAGCATCTACCGGGAAAATCCACATACTTTTCTGAAGTATAGAGTTGGGTATTTATATGTAATTTATAGAGTTTATAAAAATTACCGACCCAATTGAACAAACCGCTTTTCATTAACGCAGCATTGGGTTCATACAAATAGTCGAGAGGTTCATTATAGGTTACTTCGGCTTGCAAGGCTTCCTGATAATTGGTAGTTGTTTTTTCCGTTTCAAAAGAGGTGATATTTGTGGTAAAAAGCCTAATTTCTGAAGGTAAAACGCCATTTTTTAGCACAAATAGAAGTTCTTTTACTTCATTTTTTACCGCTACAATATGTATTTCGCAAACTGCACGAAGTTCTTCAAGTGCGGCATGAATATCAAGCAAAGGGCTTGTTTTAACCATAATCTTATCTGCTTTGGTAAGCAAAAGTTCTAAATGTGGGGGTACATTGGGTTCGCAGTCTTTTAAAAGAAAGACTTTCGCTTTTTCCATAGTTCTGCGTGAAGGATCTAGAAAAATATAGTTATAGTACGCTGAGGTATTTTTTAAAAAATCAATACCATTTTCCGTATAAACCTTTATGTTTTTTGCGTCCAGCTGTTGAAAATTGTGCGCGGCGATTTTAGCCAGTGAAGCGTTTATTTCACAATACGTCACCTCGCTGATCGTTTTTGAAAAATAATAAGAATCCACGCCCAGTCCGCCAGTGAGATCAGCTAGTGATTTACCGGTCACTAACGTTGCTTTATACGCAGCAGCGGATTCCCCAGAAGTTTGCTCCACATTGATTTTTGGCGGAAAATAAATACCTGGAGTGCGATACCAACTGGGAAGTTTATCACGTGTTTTTTGGCGGCCTTCCAGTTGTTGCGCAAGGTCCTGAATGCTGATGTTTTCAAAAGGGCTGCCAGAAAGTATAAAACGCGAAAGATCTGTGTCTTGATGTTGACGCAAATAATCCTGCACCTTTGGTAAAAGTAAGAGCAAATTCAAAATAGCTTAGAAATTTTCGGTGAGCTTTTGTACGATTTTATATTCAGAAAGAAATTCCTGTGCGACCACTTTAATTGCCGTGTACACCGGGATAGCCACGACCATACCCACAACGCCAAAAAGTAAACCTGCGATGATAATGATCAGAAAAATTTCAAGCGGATGCGACTTTATACTGTTGCCAAAAATAAGAGGTTGGTTAATGAAATTATCAATTACTTGAGCCAGACAATAACCTATAAATACATAAATCAATTTGGGTAGTATAACGGCCTCAAAATCTGCTGTAAAATAACCCGAAATGACTAGAACGAGCATGACTACGCCGCCTACTAAAGGGCCTATATAAGGTACCACGTTGAGCAGTGCACAAAACAGCGCTATAGCCAATGCATTGGGGATCTGAAAGCTAAATAAGAGGATGGAATAAATGACAAAAAGAATAAGCAATTGTAAAAAAAGACCAATGAAATAGCGTGACAATAGAAGTTTGGTCTTATGAAAAACATGCCGAAACTTGCGTTCATCACCGCGATTAGAAAGTACCAGAAAACTGTTGAGCAACAATTCACTATCCTTCAGAAAGAAAAAGGAAATAAATATGACCGAAAACAGGCCAATAAGCATAGAACTAAGGTTTGTTATTAAACCATTTAAAAAAAGAGGAATAACAGAAAGGTCAAAGTTTTTTATAAATTCTGACTTGCGAATACTTTGTATTATGGTGACCTGATCTACCCCTAGTGACTGACTTAGCTCTACATTGAGACGGTTTATATTATGTTTCATCTCATCAAAATTGATGCTGCTGATGTGGTGACTTTGATCGATGATAATGGGGACAAAGAGAGATAATACACCTACAACAAAAAGAAGTACGAGACATATAGTACAAACCGCAGCAAGCGATGAACTGAATTTAAACCTATCTTTTAAAAAATTAGTTATGGGTCGTCCAACTAATGATACAACCATGGCAATGACCACAAAAGCAATAACAGATTGGATCTCGTAGATAAAAAGTAATAAAAGCACAATGGCAACCAAAATACCTATGGCGCGTAATATCCCGTTTGCGATAATTTTCGATTCAGTTTTCATGGGGCTTTGGGTTTAGTTAATTCAAACAGGGCGATTCCCGCTGCGTGACTAACATTCATGCTGCTGTTCTTGCCAATCATAGTGATATGCACCAGCATTTACGGGATTAGTAATGGCATCGCAAATCAAGATTACAGGAGCTATCGGCTTTTTTAGTGGCACTTCATAATGTTTGAGCTGTTCCAAGTTCAATTTTCAAAAACATATTTTATCAAGTTGGCCCCCATTTTTAAGGCTTTCTGTCTTACATCTTCAGGGTCATTATGTACCTCCTGATTTTCCCAGCCATCACCTAGGTCACATTCTGTAGTATATAACAGTACCAGTCTTCCTTCTTTAAAAATACCTAATGCCAAAGGTGGCATTCCGTCATGTTCATGTATTTTTGGTAATCCATCTGGAAACGGAAAAGCAATGCTGAAAATGGGATGATTTGCCGGCAATTCGGTAAGCTCTTCGTTGGGAAAAAGCTTTTTTATTTCAGGGCGGATATATTTATCCATCCCATAATTGTCATCTATATGCAAAAAACCGCCACTGTTTAGGTAATTTCTAAGGTTGGTGACCGCTTCTTCAGAAAAGAAAACGTTTCCATGGCCTGTCATATGAACAAAAGGATATTGCATAATCCCAACATCTGTACTGGTTACCGTAGGCGGGGTTTTAGTGATTTTTGTAGCGATATTGTTGTTGCAATACGTGATGAGATTAGGTAAGGAAGTAGGATTGGCATACCAATCTCCGCCACCTTCATAATGAAGAAGTGCAATCTCCTGAGCATTCATGTTTTGAAAACAGATAAAAAGAAGACAACTTAAGAAAGAAACAAATGGTGATTTCAAGAATGAAATAAATTAAGCTTTGATAGAATAACGAAAGTAAAGATTTTATTAGGAAGAAGGAATTTTTTAAAAGAATACTTACTATTATAGTAATAGCCATTTTTAATATCCCTCCGTTTGCCAAGGTCTAATATTACAATCGCTTTTAAATACACTTTTCAATTGTTTATAAAACCTGATAGCGCGATTAAATTATTCATGGAAGTAGAACACAAATAGTTTGTTTAAATGGAAATTCGCTTTTATATTCTCGATTATAGCGCGCTTGCTAATCACAAATGACATTGATAATTATAGAGAAACATCTGGGATGCAAATTACTGTAAACAAAAGATTTCCTATCGAAAAGATAGCTAACCAAAGGAAATGATTAAAGTGTCCAGATTTGAAATTTCTATTTATAAAAAAAAGCTAATCCATTGTCTGAATAATTGTTTTGATTATATGGGTAATTATTAAATTTTAAGATTATGCTTAAAATATCCAGATACAGTTGATAACTTGATAAGTTTAAAAGCAATTTATTATCGATAATTTACCTTTAGGGTAATTTAATTGACTAATAATTAACGAATTACTTAAAACCTACTGGATAATTCTATCGTAAATATTTATATAAACCAAATATAAATAATTATGAAACAGAGAATTACCCTAAGCAATTTTACATATTGCTGCCTAACCCTCTTTGCCTGTCTAGCTGTGGGCCACGCTCAAGTGGTGACCAGTGGAGCAGATGATGGTTCTGATGGAACTTTGCGTACTGAAATTAACGATACTCCTGCTGGTGGTACCATCACATTTTCAGTAAGCAATATAGATTTGACCAGTGAGATCGGGATTACAAAAGATCTTATCCTAACCGGTGATGTGACTATTGATGCCGGTGCAAATTCGCGTATATTCAATATTTCTTCTGGAAATGTAACGCTTAACAATTTGACTTTGACCAATGGTATGGCCGAAGATGGAGGAGCAATCATTTTAACTGAAACAAATTTAATTTTAAACAATGTCACGGTTTCCAATAGTATTGCCAATGGAACTGCCGGTTCTGGTGGAGCGATATTTGTGGGAATGGGAGCGACCCTTACCGCAGCCAACAGTCTTTTTGAAAACAACCGAGCTAACCGAGCAGGTGGAGCTATAGAAGGCAATTATAGCAATGCAATAGGTATCAAAATCACCGATACTGATTTTAAACTCAATAACGCAGGTGTTGCTCCTGCAACAGCAGCTCCAGGTAACGGTGGTGCGATTCATATTACGGGGCCTGGCAGTATTGATGTGACCGGAGGTACTTATGAAGAAAACATGGCCGCTTCTGAAGGAGGCGGTTTATGGAATGGTACTGGTGCAATGACCATTGCAGGCGCAAAAATACTCAACAATACCGCTTTGGGAAATGATGCCGATAACGGCGGCGGCGGCGTATATAATAATGGAGGTACTCTGCAGATTTCCAGTGAAACTGAACTTTCTGGCAATATTGCAGGAGGAACTTTAGGTTCAGGAGGTGCTTTATTAAGTACTGATGGTTCCGTTTCCATAGAAAATGTGAGAGCTGTGGGCAATGTGGCCTTTCGTGCAGGCGGTGCTGTTGAGGTAATTAATGGTACTTTAGACCTTATCACCTGTAACTTTATCAATAACCGTTTTGATTCAGACAGCCCCGCTCCTGGAAATGGTGGCGCATTGCACGTAAGTGGTACGGCTACTGTAAATATTACCGGCGGGGGTTATAGTGGTAATAGAGCTGCTCGTGACGGTGGTGCTTTCTGGAACCAAGCTGGTGCAACATTGAATCTTAAAGATAGTGTTATTGTAAGAGAAAATGTGGCCTTAGGAAATTTGTCCAGTAATGGTGGTGCAGGAATTTATAATAACGGTGGAGAAGTAAACCTATCCAACGGAGTGCAATTGTTTTTTAATCACGCTCAAGGAACCGCTGGTTCTGGTGGAGGTATATTGAGCAATGGAGGTACTCTAAACTTGTTAAACACCCACATAGCCGAAAACAATGCAAATCGCGCCGGAGCGGGAATTGAGATGATCGACGGAACGCTGAACGTTGTAACTTCTTCCATTCGTAAAAACTTTTTTGACAAAGCAGCTCCTGGTAATGGTGCTGGCGTTCATGTTACAGGAAATGGAACGGTAAACTTCGACCGAGGAAACGTCTGGGGTAATATAGCACCTAATGCAGGTGGCGGTTTGTGGAATGGAAGCGGTACGATGACGATTTCCGGTACTGATATACATGATAATATGGCCCTAGGAAATACAATAGCAGATCCTTTGGAAATCAAAGGTGGTGGCGGAATATTTTCCAATGATAATGGCACCTTAATTATTAACGAAGGCACTCAAATTTCACGAAACTACGCAACAGGTCAAGGTGGTTCTGGTGGTGGTATATTAATGGACATAAACACATCATTGACAGTAAATGGTTCTGAAGGTGCGCCTGTAATAATCCAAGAGAATGCAGCAAATCGTGCCGGTGGTGGGATTGAAGACTGGTCCTTGGCTACTGCCACAAGTGTTCTTAAATACGTAAATTTTTCCGGAAATAGTGCTGGTGTTAACATTGAAGGTTTCACCGCTACTGCAGCTCCCGGTAATGGTGGCGCGATTCATATTACCGGTCCTGGAAGCATGGAAATCAATAATGCAACAGCAACCGGAAACCTCGCTGCGGCTGAAGGTGGCGCGTTCTGGAACAGTGTTTCTACCATGACAATTTATGACAGTAATTTTGATGCTAATATTGCTAGCGGCGCAGATGCTACCAATGGTGGGGGAGCGCTATTCAACAACGGTGGAACGCTGAACGTTTGGAATTCTTTTATAACAAATAATAAAGCCAACGGAACTGCGGGTTCTGGTGGCGGAATTCAAAATGTGGACGGCGGGAGTCTTACCGTTAATAACACGATCATTGAGGATAATATGGCTATGCGTGCCGGTGGTGGGATCGAAGACAATTCTACCGAAGGTGTAGGTTCTGTCCGTCTTAAAGATGCTACTTTAGATGGAAACCGAACTGGAGCAGCACCAGGTAACGGTGGTGGCTTTCATATGACCGGCCCCGGAAATTCATGGGTAGAAACCTCTACGGTTAGCAATAATTACGCGGCCAATGAAGGTGGTGGTTTATGGAATGGTGCAGGGACTATGAGAATCAGTACAAGTACGATTTCAGGAAATACAAGTGATGGTGATGCCGGTGGTGTTTATAATCTAGCCGGTTCCATATTTGTCAGCGCTGCTACCGTAGCCTATAACAAAGCTTCAGGAATAGGTGGTGGTATAGATAATCCTGTTGGAAGCACAGTAACCGTTAGAAATTCAATAATAGGATTGAACAAAGCTTCTGAAGGGATGGATGTAGGCAATGCTGGGACATATGCTTCAAGTGACTATAATTTGATAGGTCAGGATGATACAAATGTATTTCCTGCGAAAGCAAATGATTTTGAAGGTACTGCTGCCAGTCCCATAGATCCTATGATCGATGTACTTGCTGATAATGGCGGCCCTACAAGAACACATGCGCTTCAACAGGGATCTTTAGCCTATAATGCGGCAAACCCCAACGATGCCGATTTAGATCAACGTGGTGAAGCTGTTTTTGGCGGAAGACGTGATATGGGAGCTTTAGAAGCTCAAATGAGTTTGGGCGTAGATGATATTATTGCTGCGTCATTGAGCAAGAGTGTTCTTTATCCCAATCCGTCTCGCGGTGGAAGCGTTAGTGTAAATATCCCAAGTACCGTTAATGCAAATGTTAGTATCTCCGTAATTGAGGTTGGTTCTGGTAAAACAGTTCACGCTCAAGAAGGAACTGCTGGTATCAATGAGCTGAATGTAAATGCTCTAGCTGCAGGAACTTATATTGTGCGTCTGGTAACAGAAAATACCGTAGAATCTTTAAAAATGGTTCTGGGTAGATAATTTCCTGAATTGTAATTGAATAAAGCGCCTTTTATTTTACGATAAAAGGTGCTTTTTTATTGCATTTTAATTCACCTTAAAAATCCACCTGCTTTGCAGGTGGTCATGTCCTGATGGCTATGCCTGTATTTACAGCTTGATTTCGATTTGCTTTTTTGTTGCATAATTGAATCTGGTCGATTTTTAGAACAGGCCCCTGTCGCCCCCTATGGGGGCTAGCCAAAGCCACCTTCTAAGAAGGTGTGATTTTTACTTAAATATTTACGGGGGAAACAATAGAGAACTTGTGCTTAATGCAGTATTTATTAGAATACAGAATGATTACATATTTATACTTTTAGACCTGGTTTTTGCATTGCTGAAGTCTTTTTATTGCTTTGGATATACTAAAACAGCGAAATCAAGATCATTCGAAAATGACCCTTATTTCGCTGTTTTTTAAAATTTTAACCTATTTTATTGAAACTTTTCTAAAACTGTCTGAAATGCCTAATTAGATTTCATTTCTCCCATTTCCCATTCATCTGTTCTAAAAGGTGATGCCGGAAAGCCTTCTTTATTATAAACATTCGCGCCTTCGGGATTATCTGCCCAACCGTAGCGCACAGCTACCGGATTTTTTACCTCTGGGCTGCTTACAACAATGATATATCCTTTTATTTGAGCTTTAGCCCAGACAAATTTGCGGTCTTCACCTGCAATGGCAAAATAGGTGGGTTCACCACCTTCGGCCACAAGTCCGTTGCCGGTATTTTTAAAATGGATCAAGATGCTATCACCCTTAATTTCCATGGAATCATATACGGGACTTCCCGCAACCACATTTTCGCCGTAGGCTACATTTTTTGCCGCCTGCGCCAAACGATCACCTACATCCTTTTTGTTCAAGGGGTGAATGTCATTTCCTTCACCTATGTCAATAGTCACCGCCATTCCAGTATGCGGAACGGTAAGTGTTTTTAACTGTGCATCACGTAACCGCGCCCAGTTACTATCTTCGGGTTGGTCTTTTGTAGCCATAAAATTGGCCAACTGTACAAATAAAAACGGAAGATCGGGTTGATTCCACTTTTTACGCCAGTCTTTTATTAATGTGGTGAACAGTTCTTGATATTCCCCAGGCGTATCTGCATTTGATTCTCCCTGATACCAGATCACACCTTTAAGCGTAACAGGCGTAAACGGGGCGATCATTGCATTGAACAGACCTTCAGGTTTCCAACGGACGAAGGTTTGTCCTCTTAGAAAGGGCATCTCTGCGCCTAGTTTATAAGACCAGTTTCCCGCAAGATCAATTTCCTTATCATCGAGAATCATTTTATAGGGTTTTTCTGAAATAAATCCGCCCCGGCCAGATTCGTTAATTACGCGAACGGTTATGGTATTTTGCCCTTCTTTTAAAACTCCTGCCGGAATCTCATAGCGTCGTGGTGGATATTGATACGTCGTATTACCCACAAAAGTGTCGTTTACAAAAACAGAATCTGCATCTACAATTCGGCCCATTAGCAGTTTTATAGGTTTATTTAGCCATTTTTCGGGGACTTCCGCCTGTTTTTTAAACCAAACGGAACCATTTTTTTCGCCCAGCGGAGTGTCAGCCCAAAAGCCAGGAATCTGCATCTGCTCCCAATCGGAAAAATCAAAGTCGGCTGCTTTCCAATGCTCGTTCACACCTTTATCGCTTTCATTTAAAGTCTTGTACCAGTTGTCATGGCGCGCCTGATCATCTTGCTCAATGGAATCTATTAAATTTCCGTCCTTAAATTTTTGTGCTTCCGCAGCATAATTGGGAAATTTTTTCAAACCTTCTTCGCTTATCCACGCTTCTGCGGGAGAACCGCCCAGACTGGAATTGATAAGACCGATGGGAACATCATAATTTGCATTTAGGTTTTTAGCAAAAAAATAAGCCACAGCAGAAAAATGTTCAATGGTCTGCGGAGTTACTTTTTCCCAAATACCATTAGCAATATCTGTCTTTTCTTCGCTGAAATCGTAGGTTTTCGGCACTTCAAAATAGCGAATATCAGCATTATTGGCATTTGCGATTTCCTCTTCATATAATGGACTTACTCTAGACATGGGCAGCTCCATATTAGACTGGCCAGAGCAAAGCCACACATCGCCCAGCATCACGTCATTAATCGTAATGGTATTGCTGGCACGGAGCGTCATTGTGTACGGTCCGCCAGCGGGAGCGGAGTCCAGTTTTATTTCCCAGTTTCCTTTATCATCTGCTATAGTGTTATAGCTTTTTTTGGAAAAATCAATAGTTATTTTTTCATTCGAACTTGCCCAGCCCCAGATATTTACAGTTTGATCTCGCTGCAGCACCATACCGTCTGAAACAAGTTTAGGTAGTTTGATCTGGGCGTTGCCGATACTCAGCGCGCCTATCAAGGCAATAAATAGAAATACGTTGACTTTTTTCAAAATAAAGGTTTTATTGGTTTTTGACCATGGCGTCGATAGTTTGTATAGAACCATCATCATTATAATGGAGCTCAGTCATTTTCACACTGCGTAAATATGTTTTTCCCTTAGAAAGTGAACTATCATGAAAGAACAAGTACCATTTGCCATTATATTCTACGATAGAATGGTGATTGGTCCAACCCAGTACCGGTTTTAAAATAACGCCTTGATAGGTAAATGGCCCGTAGGGATTGTCGCCGGTGGCGTAAACAATATTATGCGTATCGCCGGTAGAGTAGGAGAAGTAATATTTGCCGTTATATTTATGTACCCACGCGGCTTCAAAAAAGCGTTTGTCGTTATCACCAGTGGTAAGCTCGTTGCCTTCCTTATCCAGAATTTTAATGTCTTTGGGCGTTTCAGCAAAGCTGAGCATATCGTCACTCATTTTAGCGATTTTGGGACTTAGCGCGGGTGCGTCATCGGCAGGGTAGGTGTCCTCCTTTTTATACTCCCCAGTAGACCAGCGCTGCAATTGGCCGCCCCAGATTCCTCCAAAATACGTATAGAACGCACCATCGCCGTCTTTAAAAACAGCAGGATCTATACTAAAACTGCCTTTTATGGGTTCTTTTTCGGCGGTAAAAGGACCTGCTGGATTATTACTGGTAGCGACACCCATTCTAAAAATACTGTCCTTATCTTTCGCTGGAAAATACATATAGTATGTTCCATTTTTTTCAGCTGCATCTGGTGCCCAGAGTTGCATTTTTGCCCATGGAACATCGGGAAGATCAAGCGCAATTCCGTGATCGGTCACTTTTCCTCCCACACTATCCATTGAGTAAACATGGTAATCTTTCATCGCAAAATGACTGCCCAGATCATCTTCGGGAATGCCAGAATCGTAATCGTGGGAAGGGTAGATGTAAATTTTGTTTTCAAAAACGTGTGCTGAAGGATCTGCGGTGTACAAATTAGTTACTAAAGGTTTTAAGCCAACAGATGAACTGTCGTTATCTTTCTCCATTTGTTTATCTAAAGATTCTTCATGGGACTTTTGCCCATCCTTGCAGGAAAATAGAAGAAGTGCAAAGACCAAAGGTGTTATTCTAAAAACGTATTTAAATGTCATAGGTACCAAGATTATGTGTATTGATTATATTAAAAGTTGCTTGCTAAGATATTGAAAAAAATATCAATCGTTTTCCTAAATTTTTTGCAATATCCAAAATATTGATATTCATAATGTTATAACATTAGTGATAGCCTTAATTGTTAAAATATAAGTGAATTGTTGTTTTTCTAACCGCAATCGATTGCGAATGGTGATTATTTTTCTATTTTTAACATCATTAAGGGTAATGTTTTCGCTAAACAATATTCTTCAGCACTAGAAATCAAAAATTCAATATGATGATCAAAATTTTATTCAGTAAAGGACAAATAAGTCGGAAAAAGATTTTTTTCCTTGTTCTTTTAAGTAGTTTTTCTTGCATGAGCTTTGCTCAAGAAATAAATGTTACAGGGACAGTATCTGAAGCTAATGGGCCCTTGCCAGGAGTGACCGTTCTGTTAAATGGAACAAGCAATGGAACGGTCACTGATTTTGATGGCCATTATAGTCTGTCTAATGTTCCAACAGATGGAGTGCTTCAATTTAGTTATGTGGGTTTTACTACACAAGATGTGGAAGTCACCGGTAAATCTATCATTAATGTAACGCTGAGCGCAGATGCTGAATCTTTACAAGAAATTGTGGTGGTGGGATATGGTACGCAGCGTAAAGAAGCGGTTACAGGTTCAGTTGCTTCTATAAAGGGATCTGAAATACGGGACGTTCCTTCAGCAAATGTCTCAGAAGCCTTACAAGGGCGCTTACCCGGTGTCGAGCTTGCGAGAACCTCGACCAAGCCAGGCGCAACTTTTCAAATACGCGTTAGAGGAACGCGCTCACTTACAGCAAGCAACGATCCGTTAGTGGTACTTGATGGTGTTCCTTTTGCTGGCTCTATTGGTGATATTAGTCCTAACTCCATAAAAAGTATTGATATATTAAAAGATGCTTCGGCCACTGCCATTTATGGATCCAGAGGTGCAAATGGGGTCGTGTTAATTACTACCAACAGAGGACGAAAAGGACAAAAAGCACAATTTTCATATAGTGGCTATTCTGGTCTTAAAACCGTTTTTGCTCCCTACCCAATGATGAATTCAACAGAATTTATTGCACTTCGGGAGGCTGCTGGTCAGTACGACAATGGAGTTGATGAATCAAATGATATAAATACCGATTGGCAAGACCTTTACTACGGTTCAGGCTTATTGGTTAACCACGACATAAATGTTACCGGTGGCTCAGAAACTGGCAATTATAACTTTGGTATGGGATATTATAAAGAGGAATCTGTGCTTCCCGGTCAGGATTACGAACGCTTTTCCATGCGCACTACGCTTGATCAGGAACTAGGGGATTATATTCACATTGGTTTTAGCTCAAATAACAACTATTCTGTAAATACCGGCAACAACTTAGGGATGTACGGTAATTTAAATAGTTCCCCTATTGCAAATCCTTATAATGCAGATGGCACTTTAAAAAGAACAGTACAGATGCCGCTTGATGAGCAATGGGTATATACCAGAGAAAGTATAGAAAGTTTAGGCGATAAGTGGATAGATCAAACTAAGGCTTTTGGCTCCTATAATAACCTTTACGCTGAGATCAAAATACCAGGTGTAGAAGGCTTAAAATACCGCGCCAACGTGGGGTTGAATTATCGTGTTAGCAATGGCGGAAACTATACAGGAGAAGGGGTTTTTAGTGCTACACCCACCACTCCTTCGGTCGCTTCAATAAGCAATTCCCAGACTACCAGATGGTTACTTGAAAATCTTTTGACTTATGATCGCACTTTTGGGAAGCATAAACTAAATGTAACAGGTTTGTTTTCTTCGGAAGAAACCAGCTTTAATAGTTCAAATATTTCTGCAAGAGACATTCCCGCCGATGCATTTCAGTTCTACAATCTAGGGCGTGCTGCCGGTGAAATTACTATTGATCCAGATAATCAGGGCTATTACAAAAGTGGATTAGTATCCTATATGGGAAGAGCACAGTATGAATATAACAGTCGTTATTTTCTTACCGCTACCTTCCGTGCTGATGCTTCTTCAAGGTTAGCTAAGGATCATCAATGGCATAATTACCCTGCGGTATCTGCAGGATGGACTCCAAGTAATGAGTCTTTTATGGAAAATATTGATGTGATAAATTTATTAAAATTCCGTGTAGGTTATGGTGAAACTTCAAATCAGGCAGTTGATCCTTATCAGACACTTGGCCGTTTAAGCTCAAGACCTTACAACTTTGGGGATGACAATTATTCTGTGGGTTACTATGTGTCTCAGTTGCCTAATGCTGCTTTGGGCTGGGAATATTCTACAACCTGGAACTACGGTGTAGACTTTGGCTTATTTAATAACCGACTGTCAGGTACAGTGGAATACTATGAAACCCAAACTAAAGATGTTTTGCTTAATGTAGGTTTACCTTCAACCTCTGGTGTAGATTTTGTCACTTCAAATATTGGGGAGACAGAAAACAAAGGTTTAGAAGTTTCGCTTAATGGGGTGATTATAGATAATCCCAATGGCTTTACGTGGGAACTTGGCGTTAACATGTATGCTAACCGAAACAAGCTGGTCGCCCTCTCTTCAGGACAAGATAGGGATGAAGGTAACGGCTGGTTTGTAGGTTCTCCCATAAATTCAATCTTCGATTACAAACGCGTAGGTTTATGGCAAGAAGGTGATCCCAATCTTGATGTTTTAGAACCTGGTGGAAATGTAGGTATGATTAAAGTGGAATATACCGGAGATTACAATGCTGACGGTACACCCACAAGACAAATTGGTCCTGATGATCGCCAAGTTATGAGCATAGAGCCAGATTTTCAGGGAGGTTTCAGCACCCGCTTAGCATATAAAGGATTTGATCTTAGTGCAGTAGGTGCTTTTCAAAGCGGTGGAACCCTTATAAGCACACTCTACGGCTCCTCGGGCTATCTCAATATGTTAAGCGGACGCCGTGGGAATGTAAAAGTAGATTACTGGACACCTGATAATACCGAAGCAAAATATCCTAAACCGGGAGGAATTGCAAGTGGCGATAATCCAAAATATGGCTCAACCCTGGGATACTTTGATGCTTCTTACTTAAAAGTGCGCACGATCTCACTTGGCTATAATTTTAATCAGGAAATGGTAGAAGATTTAGGTATCAATAATTTAAGACTTTATTTCACCCTTCAGAATGCATTTGTATTGTTTTCGCCTTATCATAAAGAATCAGGAATGGATCCTGAAACCAACTCCTATGGGGACGAAAATGCTGCTGTAACTACCAGTTATAACAGAAGGTTACTTACTATAGGTACTAATACACCATCATCACGCAACTACTTGATTGGTGTTAATTTAACTTTTTAAAAAAAATAGCGATGAGACATATTCAGTTAAAAATTATTATAGTGACAGTCTTAATGTCACTGTCTTTGGCTAGTTGCTCTGATATTTTAGAGGAACAGCCACGAAGTATTTACGAACCCAGCTTTTTTCAAACGGAAGAAGGCGTTTACGGCGGGCTAACATCAATGTATGCCCATCTGCGCTATGTTTACGGTCAGTCCTATTACTATAACACCACGGAAACCGGTACTGATGAAGTAACCTACGCACAAAGTGCCGATGCAAACTTTAAGGATATGGATCTTTCTGGTGTGGGATCTGTGACTTCCTCCAGCAGCCGTGCTGATGTATTATGGGGGGCTGCATTTCCTAACATTAACACTGCTAGTGGTATTATTCAAAATGCTGCGGAAGTAGAAGGTATTTCCGATGCGCTTATTGCAGAAGCAAGGTTCTTTCGTGCTTTTGACTATTTTATGTTAGTTCAAACATTTGGTGGAGTGCCTTTGGATTTAGGTGCAGGAGAACTTACTTTCAACACAAATCCTATTAGGACCTCTGTGCGCAATACAGTACCAGATGTCTATACAAAAGGAATATTTCCAGATCTAATGATAGCGGTAAATGATCTACCCGATCAAGGTCGCGTAACTGGAGGTGCAACAAAAACACTTGCGCGCCTTTATTTGGCAAAAGCTTATTTAACCTATGGATGGTGGCTAGAAAACCCAAATAACATTCCTACTTATCCAGAGAGTTCATATTCTGACCCTGATGGTCATGATGCCCAGTATTATTTTCAACAGGCTTATGATATTGCAGCAACTGCTATTGATAATCCAGGGCCTTTTGGTTTACAACAAACGTATTATGATGTTAACCTAGCGGAAAACGACCGTAATAATGAGATACTATTGTATGCAGATCATACAGAAACAAGTGAGTTTTATAATGGGAGTAGCCTTACTTATAGTAGCAACTCAGCTCCAGATAATGCAGCCGCGTGGATGATGACGTGGAACTATACAAACATCAGAAGCGGTAGTGACCCAAACTTTAGCAATGTGATAAGTTCAGTGCAACGTGAGGCGGAGCAACACTTAGGACGTCCCTGGACACGCATGTGCCCAACGATAAATGTGATAAAAAATACTTTTGCCGATAAAACGAATGATTCACGCTACGACGGTACATTCACAACGGTATACCGCGCAAACTATGATAAGGCTGGCATTTCGGACCCGGTTTACAATGCAAACGGTATGGAGGTTTCTCCTGGGGATGCCATTCTGACTTTTCTTGACGAAGAACCTGATATGGCTATAAATTATCCCGATGGTAGTGGAAATAGTAATGTAGGTGCGGGCACGCTGCCTGAAAGGTCAGATTTTGTGATCGCGCCAAGCGGTATAAGTAGGATAGTATATCCCGGACTTTGGAAACTTGGAGTTTACCGAACTGATAGTGGGAATGGTTTGGGGCAGCCTAATGCCGCCAGTACCCGTCCTTTTAATATTGCGAAATTCTCTGAACTGTACTTTATAGCTGCTGAAGCGGCTGTGAAAGGTGCGAGCACGCAAGCTGGTAAGACAACCAGAGAACTCATTAATGTTATTCGTGGTCGGGCAGGAAAATGGCGCTATGACAACAATGCTAATATGCCTAAAATGGAGGATAATAGTGCAGAAATGATCGCAGCTACTCCCGCAACGATCGATATCGACTATATTCTTGCAGAACGTTCTCGTGAATTTTACGGCGAAGGTTATCGCTGGTTTGATCTGGTACGTACACAAACATGGGCAGAACTCTCCTCCAGTTATCAAATTGGTGGAAGCAACTATGGAGATCACACACCGGAAACAGTAACCCGCGATATACAACCGTATCTTTATCTACGCCCCATTCCACAAGGTCAACTGGACCGAATGGAGGGCGATATAGCTTCCTTTCAAAATCCAGGTTATAATTAAGAATAGTAGACACGAATACACATAAGTATTAGTTTATTAATGAATTTTATTGTTTGCGCAAGGAGTCGTGGTTTTTAAATCACGGCTCTTTTTTATTGAAAGATAAATGATGAAAACTACATATGCACTAGTTAATTACTAAGGAAGATTTGAATAAGCTGCGAGGAATTCAAGAAAGTATTCCTAGAATCCTTATTTTTTATGTCAAAATAAAACCACTTATGAAAATATATTTACATAGTATAATAGTACTACTCCTGTTACCTTTCTGCGTGGTCTCGGCACAACAAAATTCAGCTCACAATCCCATTTTATACGCTGATGTTCCTGATATTTCAATCATTCGGGTAGATGACAACTATTATATGAGCAGTACAACAATGCACATGAGTCCGGGAATTCCCATAATGAAGTCGAAAGATCTCATCAACTGGAAGCTGGTTAATTATGCCTACGATACTCTGGCAGATGTAGACGCTCTAAATTTAGAAAATGGTAAAAATGCTTACGGAAGCGGTTCCTGGGCAAGCAGCTTGCGGTATCATGATGGCACTTATTATGTTTCAACTTTCGCAGGAACAACTGGGAAAACATATATTTTTCAAACGAAGGATATAGAGAAAGGTTCCTGGAAGTCAACTTCTTTTGAGCCCAGTTTGCACGACAGTTCGTTATTTTTTGATGATGATGGTAAAGTGTATATGATATATGGGGGCGGTACGCTTAAAATAGTACAATTAAAAGAGGACCTCTCCGGAATACGGGAAGGAACAGAAAAAGTTCTTTTGACTTAGGCGTTTTGCTAAGAGCGTCAAAGTGCCTATATTAGGGGAAACAAACATACAATTTATGGAGCTTAAGTTCAAAAGCCTATCACTTTTCGAGTTCAGGGAGCGATTCCCCGACAGTGAC
>Ga0314774_1000201_pt1 | contig 54050 bp, 40 predicted proteins | sample MetaGCBIA2018_FD_204515 | JGI IMG/M metagenome (GOLD analysis project Ga0314774, IMG submission 204515) | Cryopeg brine microbial communities from Beaufort Sea near Barrow, Alaska, United States - CBIA 2018 | ecosystem: Environmental > Aquatic > Marine > Coastal | place: USA: Alaska | collected... | reverse complement strand
CCAAACAATATGATAGTCGCACTTATAAACGACATGGCTTAATTTCCTATATTTACTCATACCCCAAAAATAGGCATAGCCATCAGAACATGACCACCTGCACAGCAGGTGGATTTTTAAGGTTAATGAAAAATAGTTTTCCTTTTTCTAAGTAGTGCTGACTATCATAATTTAGATCTTTTTAGTCCCTATTTTTAAAGTAGAATTAACTCACTTATGAGCATAAAAAAAGAGCCCTGAATAAACAAAGCTCTTTTGGGCTAATTAAAAAAAATGCTATTAATATCCGGGATTTTGCTCCAAATTTGGATTCGCATCTATTTGCTCTTGGGGAATGGGTATCAAATCCCTGCCAGCGGGAACGGTGACCCCAAATTCTTCTTGAAGATAACGCACATGCTCACCGGTTCTCCTCAAAAGATACCATAATGAGAATTCTCCCGCCAGTTCGTGGCGGTACTCCCTTATAACGGCATCTATAAAATCTCCTGTAGGTTGCGTGGTGAGCCCCCCACGGTTACGCACGCGCATCAAGGTAGCCATGGCTTGCTCCTCATTGCCCACACGGTGATAAGATTCTGCCAGGCTCAAAAGCACTTCGGCATAACGCAGCAGAATGATATTTTGACCTCCAAAGATATTAGGTCCCGACCAACCATCAACTGCAGGGTTTCTCCACATTTTTACATTGTAATATCCCTGTCTTCCAGGAAGGCCATCGTTACCCAACCAGGGATTTTCTACGGTACCCACGGTATTGATACTATCATAATTAGCCTGCACATTAGGATACTCTGAAATACTGATAAGTGGATCTGGATGTTCATCCCCAGGACCGATTACGGAATATAACTTTCTCTTGTCCCCTTCTTCAAAAGAATCATAAAGCGCCTTAGTTGCGGCGGAATATCCCCCACCATTAGCAATCTCATTGGGCATTGAGAACGACTGTATAAAGGTCACGTTATCATCATGCCCCCAGCTCAGGTTGCCATTGGCATCTGTCAATTGAATTTCAAATATTGATTCCTTCCCGTTCTTATTGTCATCAGCATGAATATCCAAAAAGTTTTCCTCTAAGGTGTAGTGCGTATCCAGCACTTCAAAGGCAGCGATCGCGTTTTCATATTGTCCTAGCCACATATAAGCGCCTCCCATATAAGCATAGGCAGCTCCTTTCGTAAACCTTCCTTTATTGGCCTCATCATAATCCCAGGGCAGGCGCTTTATTGCCTCTTGCATATCCATGACCACTTGTTGAAAAACCTCATCCTGTGTGTTTCTGGGAGCAAAAGGATCTACATCTCCGCCTGCCGGTAGTAGTACCAATGGAACCCCTCCAAAATTAGAAGCTAACATAGAATAGAGCATGCCCCGCATCCCGTAACTTTCTCCTATTAACCTGTTTCCCAATTCTGCACCTACATTGCCAGCTTCAATGGCCGGTCCTAAACTTTCCAAAGCTGTATTTGCACGGCCTATACCTGCATAATTTTGAATCCAAAGGGCATTAAATGGAGCGAATACCGTAGGAATTTCAAAGGTTTGAAAAAAGGTGTCGGCTCCAATATTCAGGTAATCTTGGGTTAGAAAGTTGGCAGGATAAAAGATCGCTTTGGTTATATATTCGGCAGGACTCCCTTGTAGTACATCATATATCCCTATGATGGCGGCAGATGCTGTTTCTTCTGAAGAGAAAACAACCTCACTGCTCAACCCATCCCGTTTTTCATCCTGAAGGTACTCATCAGAACAGCTGTAAAGTATCAATAAACCAACTGCTAAGCCAAAAATGACCTTTGAATTTAATTTCTTTATAGTTTTCATAATAGCTCTTTTAAAATTGTAGGTTCATCCCTAAAGTAAATATTTTTGTTACGGGATAGGATCCAAAATCAATCCCTCTCGTTTGTACGCCAGAATTACCGTCAATGTCTGAAACCTCCCCTATCTCTGGATCCCAACCACTATAACTGGTAAGCGTGATCAGGTTCTGCGCGCTTACATAAAACTTCAGGTTGGTCACTCCCATACGTTCAACGGAGCTAGCTGGAACAGAATATCCAAATTTTAGGTTTCTCAATCTCAGAAAGGAACCATCTTCCACATAATGATCTGATGCCCTGTTATTTTTGTTGACATCAGCAACTACGGCCCTGGCATATTCGTTTGAAGGATTGGTTGTGGTCCATCTATTGTTGAAATAGTCTGTGCCTATATTTGAGTATGCATTGTCAAGACCGTATCCGCCAGCGGTTTCCAGCTCTACTCGGGTAAAGTTTAAAATATCATTACCATAAGTACCATAAATATCAATACCTAGATCAAAATTCTTATAGCTGGCGCTGAAATTTACACCGCCATAAAAATCGGGAACGGGACTACCTATTACTTCCCGATCATCTGGAGTTACCGTACCATCGCCATTAAGGTCACGAAACTTACGATCACCAGGAGCGGTGTCTGCATATTGATACACACCACCTGGCGCCGCAGCATTTAGCACATCAATCTCTGCTTGCGTCTGAAAGATACCATCTGCTCTATAACCGTAAAACGTACCCACATTGCCACCTTCGTATGAACGTGTTATACCTTGCCAGTTATCAACGAAACCGGGAGCAAAAGTGGATGGGAAAATCACATAAGGATTGTTGCCTACAAGTTCCCTTATTTCATTGTTTACCTTGGTGAAATTTGCTGAAACGTCCCAGTGAAAATCTCCTTCATTCTGTCTGTAACCTACAAGAAGTTCAAGACCTTGATTAACAATATTCCCTCCATTCACAGATCGTTGTGTAAAACCGGTTTGGGCAGGTATGGTCTGTTGGAACAAAAAGTCCGAAGACTCTTTTCTAAACCAGTCTGCCGTAAAATACATGTGGTTATTAAATAGTTCCCCTTCTATACCTATATCTGTTTGTATCTGAGTTTCCCATTTAAGATCTGGGTTTGCAAGAGAAACCGGTTGAAGGCCGGCAACAACTTCTCCGCCCAGTACATAATTAGCATCATCTGCAGTTGTGCCACCATTATAATACCCTAAAAATTGAAAGGGGGGAATTCCAAAAAAGCTTCCGGTCTGGCCCCAACTTGCCCGAAGTTTAAGGGCGTCAAATAATCCACCTTGCATAAACGATTCCTGATCAATGTTCCAACTTGCAGCAAGTGCGGGAAAAGTACCGTAGAGGTTATTTGCTCCAAAACGATCCCCATTACCGTCTCGGCGTATGGTTGCTGTGAGGTAATATTTACTGTCATAACTGTAATTTATGCGGGCAAATTGACTGGCCAACGTACTGGTGCCAAATGTACCGCTCCTATCAATGACACGCTCTGCCTGCGTAAGATCTCGTATATCATTGTTCAGAAAACCCTCACTGTTCACAAAAATGTTCTTGTATTTGGTCTTTTGAGAAGATGCCGCTAAAAGCACTCCCAGTTTATGCTTGCCCAGCTCTTTATTATACTCCAGGATACTTTCTATAAGATATTCATTTGAGGTGTTCTGTGTTATACTGTATTGCGCATTTGGAAAGTTATCGTTGCTGGTGTAGAAATAGCTTGGATTGAAATTCCACCCGGCATAATTCTGCGAATTGAAACCAAAATTGACCGTTGCTTTAAAATCGTCAAAGAAGGTATAGTCTGTCCCAAAGTTGCCCAGAATCACATTACGTCCATTATCATTGTCCACCCGTTTAGCCCCAGCGATCACATTAGAACTAACGGCAAGCAGTTCAGAATTGGTAAAAGTACCGTACTTACCATTATTGTCATAAGGAAGGTTTGTTCCTGTAATATCAGAAAGGTAAGGAGCATTGGCAAATACTTTCAATAAATTATAATATCCCTGACCAAGATTTTGATAGTTTTCGCTGTACGCATATTTTAAATCCGCCCTAACATTAAAATTTTCGGTCACATTAAAGTCCATGTTCATACCTACGTTATAGCGCTTATAAGAAGACTCTATCACCACTCCTTCCTCATCGATCAACCCAGCGGTAAAGGCAGCTTTAAGTTTCTCGCCCCCTCCACGTATGCTCAGGCTATGCCCCGTCCTAAAACCGCTTCTAAATGCATAATCCTGCCAGTTGACATTTTGCAGCGCACCTGGGTTAGCCCATTCTTCCAGTACCGCTTTATCTTGAGCTGTGCCCAGATTATTGGCAAATGTGGCAAATTGCTGCGCGTTGAGAACGTCTATTTTTTTTGGTTCAAGGCGCACGCCGGCCCATGAATCCACAGATACGATCATTGCCCCTTTAGTCCCTTGTTTTGTCTGTATAATTACCACACCATTACTGGCACGGACTCCATAAAGCGCCCCGGCCGAAGCATCTTTAAGTACCGAAATAGACTGAATATCATTGGGGTTCAAATAGGAAATATCCTGGGTGGGAAATCCATCTACCACATAGAGCGGGGTAACATTCCCAAAAGAGCCAACCCCTCTTATATTCACGGAAATTCCCGCTCCCGGCGCACCTGAGTTCTGGGTCACTTGTATACCGGCAGATTTACCTTGAAGTGCCTGATCTACGTTAGTTGCAGGAAAATTAGTAAGCTCTTCGGAAGATACTGTGCTCACCGCCCCCGTAAGATCCTTTTTAGTGGAAGTACCATATGCGACCACAATAACTTCATCTAAGCTCTGAGAATCTTCCTCAAGGTTTACATTTATCGTTTGTTCATTGGCCACGGTTACTTCTTGCTGCTTAAAACCGATATAACTAAAGACGAGTACATCGCCGGCAGAAGCATTGATGCTGTAATTACCATCAAAATCGGTGGCGGCCCCGACCGAACTGCCCTGTACGAGAATGTTTGCGCCTATAATAGGCATCCCGGATCCATCAGTGACCGTTCCCGTAATGACACTGCCCTGAGCAAAAATGATCTGCGAAAAGAACACTGCTAGGCAAAAAGTTAAAAGTTGGAGATGTTTCATAAAATTGGTTCATTGGTTATACTAATTGAAATTTAATTTGTGTTTCATAAAATGATCCTACACTCATTCTTATTAAAACACAATTATTTATGATCAAATTTATGATAAGGATATACTCGATGTTAATAGTATTTTGTCATTTTCTTATTAAATAATTAAGGATGTGTTAATTTTTAGGTATTATTATTTTTGTATTGATAACAAAATCTGCGTAAAAAGCATCTATGAATTTTAAAAATCAATATCAAAATGCGCATAAGCCAATAGAATATAGTGTCATTTTCAATGCCTAAATCCCTATTTACAAGCCACTATCCCCCATTTTCATCCGCTTTTAGCTGATTTATACAGTTGGTAAGTGCCCGGTAATCGTGATAGGTCGCTTTCCATATCTGGCCTTTTAGCGCTGTTTTCGTTTCGGGTCTTTTGTCTGCGCCCCATTCATACCAGCCGCCGTGCTCATTATCCATAATGTAGGTTTGCACGTAAGCCCATAGTTTGTCGAAATATGCACGGTAATTCAGTTTATCATCGGGAAAATAATGTTGCATGAGCAAAAGTGTATTTAATCCTTCGGCTTGCGACCACCAGTTTTTATCATCGTTAACAATCTCTAAGGTGTCAGCTCCTTCAAAATAATATCCACCATCGTAAAAACCGCCCAGATCCATATCAAAACCGTTTTTTAAGGAATGATCTACCACATCCTTCCCTATTTTAAGCGTTGTTTCGGTATCGGTCCGGCCTAAGGCATGAGAGGCCTCAAGTAGCAAATAAGCGGTTTCTACATCGTGCCCAAAGGATACATGATCCAGATAATAGTGCTTTTTAATATTCTCTCGGGAAGTGTTTTTAAACGTTACCGGTTTCCAATCTTTGGTAAAAAACAGGTTCATATAATGATCTTCATTGATTATTGTATCGCGAACGAGCAAAAACAATTCTTCCAGTCGGGTTTTTACTAACGCATCGGGCCAGACGTGATACAATTCGGTCATTGCTTCCAGTAAATGGATGGAACTGTTCTGGTCTTTGTAACCAGCCTCAGATGTCGAGGGAAAATCCGCAGTGCGTTGTATGGGCGTGCCGTCAAGCGCAAGCGATTGATAATAGCCTTTATAAATGGAATCATGGCTATGTTCCTCCAGCCAGTAAAAAGTCTTTTTGGCCAAATCAAGCGCTTCCATATTTCCCGAAGCATCATAATATGCCGAAAGTCCATAGATTGCGAAAGCGTTGCCATAAGCGGTTTTTTCTTCGTTTTCACGTGGGATACGCTCGCCCTTTTTAGTGACCAGGGTGTAAAACCCGCCATGTTCTTTGTCCCACATTTTATCCCTTAGAAATTCAAACCCATGCGTGGCATTGTTTAAATAGGTACGCTCCCGTGAATAGCGCATTGCTGCCTGTGCATTTACCCAAATGTGCCGAGCTTGCGTCACGATCATTTTGTCTTGATTTTCGCCTATTTTGAAATCATACGTTATATCGCTGTAAAAACCGCCATCCTCACGATCTACAGCAAGTGGATACCATTTTTCGAGGAGATCTTGCTTTGAGGCGTGTTCCAGAGCGCTGACAAGCTGTTCGTCCTTTGGTTTTTTTTGGCCAAAGGCCATTGCTCCCATAAAAAAGACGATCGCAACTAATTTGATTTTCATAATTTTATACTGTTTGATGATAAAGATACTATTCCGTTCATATTTTAAATCATGTTGAAAAAATACTACGTGAAATTGACGGAATAGTATCAATTGCCTAAAAAACATTCCCTTAGTTTTAATCCCTCCAGAGGGTTTTATTCTATTGGCATGATTCGAAATGAAAAATAAATATCCAATTCTTAGCTCCTGAACCTACTTAAGGTTTTAAATTAATTCATAAAAAATTACAATGCGATATTCTCTCCTCTCTCTTTTTTTTCTTTTGGCAAACAATCTCTTTGCGCAGCAAAAAAATGATTCCACAACCGTTTTTCACCTCAACGACCAAGAATATCTCGAGATGCGGGGCGCCAATGTGATGCTGGCGCATGATTTTTATCCCGAAAGCCATCAAGGCGGTGTGGGCATTATCCAGAATGGCATACGCGTGGCGACCAATGGTGATTTACGACTTGAGCCCACACCTGGACAGTGGCAACCGGTTCCCAAAGTTGGCGAACGCCAAGTAGATAAAAAAACGGGCGCCATTAGTGTGCACATGCAATACCCCGATCCTTCAAAAGACCGTACCGGTTTCAATCCCATTATCTATCCTGACCTGGATCTGACGTATACACTACAGGTAATTCCAGAGGGGAAATCCTTTAGGATCGTGGTCGACCTTGATAAGCCATTGCCCGAAGATTGGGTTGGAAAAGTGGGGATGAACATTGAACTGTTTCCCGGAATCCTCTTCGGAAAATCATACGCTATGGATGATAAATCCGGCATCTTCAACCGTCAGGCCAACGGACCCGGTTTTAGGGATGAGGACGGAGATTTTCAGCTAAAACCCATGGCTACCGGCAACCAACTCACAATCGTCCCGGAAGATGAAAAACAGACCCTTTCAATAAAAAATCTAAAAAATAACGATCTAGAACTGATTGACGGTCGCGCACGTCACAGTAATGGTTGGTTTGTAGTGCGGTCGCTCGTGCCAGAAGGAGCCACAAAAAATGCCATTGAATGGCTGGTCACACCAAATGTTGTAGACGACTTTCTTTACAGTCCGGTGGTTCAGGTTTCCCAAGTGGGCTATCATCCCGATCAGGAAAAAATAGCGGTCATTGAGACTGATAAACATGATAGTTCTAGCCTAAAGGCGAAATTAATGCGCATCAATAAAACGGGCGGTTTTACCGAAATAATGACCGAAAATCCGGCGAAATGGGGTGATTTTTTAAGATATACCTATTATCAGTTTGATTTCAGCAAAATCAAGGAACCTGGCATGTACCAGATCGTTTATGGTAATTACACCACACAGCCCTTCCAGATAAGCGCCGATGTTTTTAAACGGGACGTATGGCAGCCCACGCTAGACTATTTTTTGCCCGTACAGATGTGCCACATGCGTGTCAACGACCGGTATAAGGTGTGGCACGGCCGCTGCCATATGGACGACGCCCGCATGACGCCCACAAACTACAATCATTTTGACGGGTATATTCAGGACCCAGAAACACTCACCAATTATCAATCTGGCGAGCATGTACCGGGCTTGAATGTGGGCGCTTGGCACGACGCGGGGGATTTTGACCTTCGGGTCGAATCACAGGCAGCAACGGTTGAAGGCCTTTCAAACATTTACGAGCTTTTTAATGTGCAGTATGACAATACGAGCATTGATCAGCAAACCCATACCGTAGAGATCATGCAGCCCGATGGCAAACCCGACGTGCTCCAACAGATTGAGCATGGTGCCTTGTCTATTGTGGGCGGTTATAAATCTATGGGTCGTTTTTACCGTGGGATCATCGTTCCCACAAAACGCCAGTATGTTTTGCTGGGCGATCCCGTAAACCATAGTGATGGCGTGCCGTTTTCAAATAAAGCACACGATACCGCCATTGCCATGGGGCAGCCCGGAGCGCCTGATGATCGCTGGGTGTTTACCGAAAATAATCCATCTCGGGAATTAAATACCGCAGCATCTTTGGCCGTTGCAGCACGTGCACTCAAAGGCTACAATGATACGCTCGCAAAGGATTGTTTGAAGATTGCCGAAGATATTTGGAACAAAACAGAAACAAAAGATCAGCAGGCAAAAATAAGTCTGGCGATCGCGCTCCTACAGACCACCAAAGAGGAAAAATATGTCGATTTTATCCTTCAAAACAAAGAAACCATTGCGCAACACATAAACACAATGGGCTGGAAAATAGGTCCTGTTTTACCATTAATTAAGGATAAATCCTTTAAAAATGACATAACCACAGCGGTAAAAAAGTTTAAAGAAGTTGTGGAGGCGCAAGAGAAAGAAACGCCTTACGGCATGCCATACACGCCAGATATCTGGGGCGCAGGATGGGGCATTCAGCATTTTGGCATCGAACAATATTTTTTACACACGAGTTTTCCTGAGATTTTTCCCAAGAAATACATGTTGAGCGCCATGAATTTTATACTTGGCGTTCATCCGGGCGTGAATACTTCATCTTTCGCTTCGGGCGTAGGCAGCAAATCGTTGACCCAGGCCTACGGCATGAACCGTGGCGAGGCTTCTTATATTCCCGGCGGGATAGGTTCGGGCACGGCCTTAATTCGACCAGATTTTCCCGAATTATTGGAGTGGCCCTACCTCTGGCAACAAACCGAATACGTCTTAGGGGGTGGCACTACAGATTATTTGTTCTTGGTCCTCGCTGCAGATCAGTTATTAAACAACGAATAAACCGATTTATACATGAAAAAAGCCATTTTTCCCGTCATTTTACTGATTATTTCAACCGTTTTTGGCCAAAATCCGGTAAATCCCAACGCATCCAAAGAAGCGAAGGAGCTCTTGAACTATATTCAGAATCTCGACGGTAAAATCCTCGCGGGTCAGCACAGTTTTAATGAAGAGCCCGAGCGGTTTTATAATGATGCTGAGATCTTGAGCGGAAAATACCCTGCGGTATGGGGCACCGATTTCTACTGGAACAATGCCGAGGATCCCGGCGATCGAATTGTACAAGCAGCCATAAAAAAACATGAAGAAGGCGCGATCGTGACTCTAATGTGGCATGTGGGAAGACCCAGCGAGCAACCGCCCTACGCTTGGAAAACGAGCGTGCAAAATACGCTCACAGACCAGCAGTGGCAGGAACTCACTACGCCAGGTACAATTTTAAACAATAATTGGCTAGCACAGGTAGACAACGTGGCCGGCCATCTTAAAAAACTACAGGATGCCAAAATTCCAGTGTTATGGCGTCCCTATCACGAGATGAACGGCGTGTGGTTCTGGTGGGGCAACAAACCGGGCAAAAATGGATATATAAAATTGTGGAAAATGCTCTATGAGCGCCTTACCGATTATCATAAGTTAAACAACCTCATCTGGGTCTGGAACGCCAACGCCCCGCGTGACATTCCGCAGGATGAAGCATTTGATTATAAGGATTTTTACCCTGGAAATAAATATGTAGACATTCTCGCCACTGATGTCTATCATAATGATTACGAGCAAAAAGATTATGACCAACTTATAAAACTGGCAGATGGAAAACCTATTGCACTGGGCGAAGTTGGCGAATTGCCCAAGCCCGAAATATTACAAGCGCAGCCCAAGTGGAGCTGGTTTATGGTCTGGACCGATTTTTTAAATCAAGCCAATAGCCCTGAGCGCGTAAAGGCCATTTACGATTATGATCAAACTATAACCCGTGATGAGATCAAACGATAATTGCGTAACCGCAGATTGTCTTGAATCAAATACATGAAAAGACTCCACAAAAGACAAAAGCCATGATAAAAAAATCAGTTTGCCTTATTACTAGTTTTGCGCAGTAAAAAATCAACTGCCCCGGGGCAAGCCCGCGAGATATGATTTGGAAATGAATTTTAAATTTTGACCCAGAGAATCGGGGAATAAATACCACCGGTGGTATTTAAACAACTGTTCTGCACCGGGACCGCTCAAGGTAAAAGGTGCAAATGTCTCCATTACCTCCAATCTAGAAAAAGGGGTGAATGATAACAGACTGGATGCTGCCTTTTAACAAGAAATCTATTTTAAAAACGGTCAATCATCCCATCCTGTGATCGCTCCTGCAATATTAGGATTTCCCAATGTTTGTAGGGAAGGCTTAAATTGGCTTAACGCCTCTGTTCTTCCATTTCTGGATGGTACATTAGGAATACTGTCAGGTGCCAAGCTTAAGACATAATTTTGTATTTGTAACCATTGCGCACTATCAATCATGGATTCTTTGGGGTAGTGATCTTTTCCATAATTCCCATATCCCATTCTTGCCGCCATTTCCGGAAGCACATTATTCTTCCATATTGATTTTGGGATGTTTGCAGGATTCGGGGCTAAATGACAATTACCACAGTTATTATTATAGGTAATTTCTGCTGATACACACGATTTTTCGGCAGAAAATGGGGAAAACACTAAAATGACAATAACTGTGGTAGATAGAATAAGCAAAAGCGGGATGACCCATTTTTTAGTTCCCCTTGGATTGATTTTCCTTTGCGACATAAATTAGTTCAATAATATTAAGCACATAGCTTAAACTAGACAGGGTTTTGATCAGCAAAAAGGCTGATTAACTCTTTTAAATAAAAGTAAGCGTAAATCTGCCACTTCTTTACCGGGAATATTCATAGCCTTGATATAGGATTCTGCCTTGGTACGCGATTATGTTCCATCCCTTTTAAAGGAGAGTTGTTTACTTGCGTAATCTTAGTCGTAATCCTGGCATTTTTAAAACTGAGCTGGACAGTGGCACCAGGATTCGCTTGGCTCACGGTATAATAGGTTTTTCCATTCCAATAATTGAAGATCAATCGGCCTTTCCAACCTTTTCTATCCCCAAAAATCAATGGCTTCAGATTTTTACCATCCAGGGTTTTAGTTGTATTAATTGGTATTTGCGCTAAACTTGCCAAAGTTGGAAGTAAATCGATACTGCTGGCCACGGTAGAAACTTTCTTGACTTGCGAAATAGAATCCTTCCATCGTATAAAAAATGGATTTCGTACCCCACCCTCGTCTACCCAGGCCTTTTTTCCGCGCATACCACCGTTCCTACGCCAATTGTTGGGGCCGTTGTCTGAAAAATAAACCACGCTGATGTTTTCCGCTAGGCCCATATTTTCAATTGCCTTCTGGATTCGGCCCACATTATAATCGACATTTTCTACCATGGCGAGTGCAGCTCGGGTAAATGCTAAATCTTCGGACTCCTTTCCCTGATAACGCATTTTTAATTCCTGCCCCTTTATTTTTAAAATAGGCATCTGGACAAACTTTCACGCTTTCCTATAAGTGTTGAAGTTAATACAGCAATACCTTAAAGATAAATTTTAAATCAAGAATGTGACAAAACTGGAAATAAGTATTTTTTTAGAAAGAAAAAGGGGAAATACATTTTAAAGTAGAACCCCCTAATTTATTATAAATGCTGAAAAATTGACTCTATTTTTATTAAAAACTAAGCTTTACAAAAATAGCGTTCTATTCGTTTATAGACAGACGCAGACTCAACACATCATGTGGCTTTACTTTTGTTTTTAGTACTTTATTTGTATTCTTAAGATTCTTGTGCTCCCACAAATCCCTTATTTTATACTCGTTTTTCACAAAATCGGCATTATATTCAAAATCTGGATCTTTTACTGATTCCTTTTTCCAGTCAAAATTAATATCCATTTCCTCTGCTCCACGGTTTAAAAAAGTGACCGCCCAATCGCCGTTTTTCAGCGGTTTAAACCAAGTTTCCAGTCCATTTTCGGCCTTATATTTAAAGCCCTGAACGCCTAGTGTGTCTTGATTAATGGCAATCATTTCTTTGTTGGTAAGAATATCAATGGTTTCTTGACTCATATCAGATAGATTATTGCCCGCGATCAATGGGGCGGCGATCATGGCCCACATGGTAAAATGCGCACGGTCTTCACTAGTACTCATGCCATTGCCCACTTCCATCATATCAGGATCGTTCCAATGACCTGGACCTGCATATTTACGCAGGCCTTCTTGCATATCAAGAATTTGTAAAACACCCCAGGAAGACCAGTCCCCATGATTTTCTTCACAGTCAAAGCAATTATAGATATCGCCGGTTGTACGCCATAGATAGCCTATATCTTCTGCCCATTCCCATGGTTTGTTGTCGCCCCATTCGCAAATGCTCAAAACTATGGGCCTGCCAGTTTTATAAAGTGCATTACTCATGGTGGTATAAGCGCCTATGGGATTGATATTTTCAGTGCTGCACCAGTCATATTTCAAATAATCTATGCCCCATTTCGCGTACATCAATGCGTCTTGATATTCATAACCGCGGCTTCCAGGTTTGCCACCACATGTTTTTATGCCAGCATCGCTATAAATACCCAGTTTTAGACCTTTGGAATGTACATAATCTGCCAGTGCTTTCATGCCTGACGGAAATTTTGCTTTATCCTCATGGATAAAACCTTGCTCATCCCGCTCACCATGCCAGCAGTCATCAATAACAATATACTCGTAGCCAACAGCTTTCATACCGCTGGAAACCATATTGTCTGCAGCTTTTTTAATAACATCCTCATTAATGTCACATGCAAATGTGTTCCAACTGTTCCAGCCCATGGGTGGGGTTTGGGCAAGATTTTCGAACTTTTGGCAAATTCCCAATTGGGCACAAAATACGGTCAGCAATACTAAAAAAATCCTTTTCATTTTTTTAAAATTAATTATTGTGATGATTGGCTTTTAAAAACAAAACATACTCTCAGAATAGTTGAAAGTATGCTTTAATATAGCAGCGTAATAAAATTAAATCAGGCCTATATCATCAATATAAATAACCGATGGCACACTACCGCTAAATTCCTGAATAACCAATTCATTAATTGTCCCAGTAGGTGAACCCAATTGATCAAAAGGTATGGTTAAATCCAGATATTCCCCTTCTTGAAGCGTTACTACAAAACCTGCATCATAATTAGAATTCAAAACAATCTTCAAATTTTGAGCACCCGCTCCCCCATAAAGAGAAAGTTTAAGACCGGAATAATCTGCAATATTAAGTGAGCCATCACCTATTCCTATCTGAAATCCAGAATAACCACCGGTATAGGTGCGTTTAATGGCAAAAGCCCCTCGTTTTACCTGTTCCGTATTTTCAAAATCCTGGGTACCGTCCCAGCCACCTATCCACCAACCTTCAGCCAAAGTATCATCATAGATAAGATATTTAAACCCGAAAGTCTGATTGGACTGGGTAATGCCTCCGGCAGTTTCTACAAACAGGAAGCTTTGTACAATACCTTCAGGAACTTTTACCTGTATTTCTGTATTTGTAGAAGATATTATTTCAGCCTCAATTTCCCCAAAACGCACCGCAATTAGATTATCAAAAACGGTACCTGTTATTGTCACGGTGTCTCCCGCCCCGGCTGCCAATGGTGTAAATCCAATAATCTCTGGCGGTGGTGCCCCTATAGGAAAAAGATAACTTGTAGATCCATTTGAAGTTTCAAGCACTAAATTATTATTAGGCCCATTGTAAGGGTTGCCCTCACCAACCGTTACAAAAATCACATTGTCTGTAACTAAAGTTGGATTAAAATAGGTTTCGGTTTCATTAAAAAGAATCCTTTGAAGATTGCTGAAACCTGAACCTCGTATTATGTACATATTGTTTGAAAACCCTGTTTCCACTAAAGAGTCATTAGCCGCGAGACTTATGCTTTCTACGTTGGGTAATACACTCGCTGGATCCATATCATCACTAGAACAAGCTGTAGAAACAAGGCCAACTAAAATAGCCAGACCTATTATCTTAAAAGTAAATTTAAATTTTTTCATAGCAGTATTAATTTAATTAAAGTCATAGGATACCGGAGCCTCTCCTAATTTTGGGTTCAGGATAAGTTCAGACGAAGGATAGGGAAGGATAAAATCATTTGGTAATGGCTCGGCATATTCAGGGTAATCTTTATCGCCCCTGTTTTGCGCGGCCACAATCTCAACCGCTTTCTCCCTGGGAATTCTACCCAAATCGAACCAATAATCCGCTTCAAAAGCAAACTCTATTCTTCGTTCATGAAGAAGATCGTCAAAGGTAAAAGAGGTTACGGGCTGTAGACCTGCTCTTTCCCTAATGGTGTTATAGGATTCTAAAGCTGCGGGATCTGATGTGCTTGAGTTACTCCCTAAAATAGCCTCTGCATGAATCAAAAATACATCTGCATAACGCATAACGTATGAATTATTTGGGCTACCTCTAAAGCTATCCGTATTTCCTGTTTTACCCACTACATATTTTTTAATTCCCGATCCTGAATTCTGCGCATTTATATCATCGGGAACCGTAAAGTCTGGTCCATTAGCTGAGGGAAGGTTGGGATAATAATCGCCCGGTAACATCACGGTTTCTTTTCTGCGTAGGTCCCCAGGTTCAAATGCTGCCAGTAAATCCTGTGAAGGTGCAAAAACCCCTCCATAAGTAGCGTTATTAATAACAGAAGAATACGCAAATTGTGTATTGCTGTAATTACCCGTATTGTAGCCGCCCAGTGTCCATTGCCAGGCTATTATTGATTCTTCATTGTTATTGTTTTCGGTTAAAAACAGATCTCCAAAAGATTTATCCGGTAATACTGCACCTCCATATAACTTAAATTCCCCACTATTTATAACTTCCTGAGCAAGTTGCCGTGCCTGGTCATATTTCTTTTCATAGAGATATACTTTAGCTAAAAGTGCGTTTGCAGATCCCTTTGAAACATGTCCATTTTCAGAATAATTGCTTCCCCGTACCTTAGCATATAAAAATTCGGCAGCATAGTTCAGATCATCTTCAATAAAGGTATAAATATCTTCTACACGATTTGTATTTAACTGAGGCTCTTTAACATAATCTGCATTGTTTTCAATAATCGGGACAGGCCCCCAATACCTGACCAAGTAGAAATAGGCCAATGCCCGCATAAAATGAGCTTCTGCGATGGTATTATCCAAAACATCCTTATCCACTTCTGCAGCTACCCTTGGCGGAAGAAGATTGATCAGGGCATTGGACTGTGCCACAACGGCAAAACATGATTTCCAGGCATCTAATAATACAGGATCTGTTGTGGTAATGTTTAATAGTCTGAGACTATTGATATCGCTTGAATAGGAAAATGAATTACCAGATCCTACTTCGCCTATCGCGTAGAGGGCTTTATTATGAAGGTTAAACCAGACTTTGCCATACAAACCATTTGTACTTGCTGAAACCTGCTCATTTGAGCTATAAAATTCATCTAAGCTATAGGTGTCTTCCGGTGGCCGTTCTAAAAATTCTTCAGAACATGACCATAGCATAACCACGAACAAAGCGCCGGTTATCAGTGTAAAAATAGAATTATATCTTTTCATGTTTTTGTAATTAAAATTCAACATTAAGTCCTAAGGTTATAGTGCGGGGCGTAGGATATCTACCGTTATCAACACCATTTAATAGGGCGTCTTGATTAAAAGAACCGACCTCAGGATCATAACCGCTATAATCTGTAAATGTGAATAAATTTTGCCCACTGGCGTATACACGCAATCTGGATAATTTAAGTTGTGAAATAACGTCATCGGGAAGTGAATAGCCCAATGTGACATTTTGTATCCTTAGATAAGATCCATCTTCCACAAACCTATCGGAAACCCTTAAATTAGGATGGCTCAATGAGCCCACTGGCCTGGGTAATTTTGCATCAACATTGTTTACAGACCAGAAATCGATCGCCTCTGCCAACTGATTTTGATATAGGTTGGAATTCAAAGTCCCGGCCCTACGAGTTAAATTAAGTAAATCATTGCCCTGGGATCCTTGTAGGAAAACCGAAAGTTCTATACCCTTGTACGTAAAGGTATTCGTAAAACCGTAAGTGAAATCCGGATTGGGATTACCTATAAAAGTCAGGTCGGCATCACTTATCAAACCGTCACCATTTTGATCTACATACTCCACATCACCTAAAAGCGAGGATTCAGCGGTGGTACCAAAAAAGGTCTGTGGTGCACCTGCCAGCTGTTCTTCTGTTCTTATTATACCATTTGTTTCCAATCCATAAAATTGGCCTATAGGCTGTCCCGAAACCGTATTTGTTACAATTCCTGTCGTATAATCATTAAAATTGACCGTACGCTGTATTTCCGACTTACTATATATGGAGACAACCTCATTTTTATATTTTGAAAACACCAAAGAAGAATTCCATTTAAGATTATCCCCAAACTGTTGCGAATAATTCAGCGTGAGATCAATCCCTTTGTTTTCCATCTTTCCTATATTTATAAAAGGTGCGGCCCTACCACCTTCATAGGTATCACCACCGGTTAAATAAAGTGGAAGCGGTGCAGCATATAAGAAATTTTCCGATAGCTTCTTGTAAACCTCTACCGTTGCCGAAAGTTTGTCTTTTAGAACCGAAAAATCAAGTCCGATATTTGTTTGCTTGGACGTTTCCCATTGCAGGTCGGGATTGTCAATATTACTGACTAAAAATCCTTGTCCCAGTCCTGTCTGTAATGTATTGATCGTTGAGCCGTAGAGATAGTTCCCTATTTGCTGATTACCTGTCTCTCCATAGCCCACACGCAGTCTTATATTACTTACATATTTATCTGCCCCTTCCATAAAAGGCTCACTGGATAACTTCCATGAAGCGGAAGCGGCCGGAAAATAGCCCCACTTGTTTCCACTGGAAAACTTAGAGGAACCATCTGCCCTAAAAGAGGCCGTAAGACTGTATTTATTATCAAAATCGTAGATTAACCTTCCAAAATAAGAATAAAGTGACTGGCTACCTTTGTACTGACCACCGTACCTAAACTCATCAGCGTCAGAAACGCTCAATTCCTGAAGGTCATTACTTACAAAACCAGAGCCGGTAACACTTAGACCTTCCCAGTGATTATCATTGGCCTCCTGGCCTACCAGAGCGGTGATATCATGCTTGCCCAAATTGGTTTTATAGGTAAGCAGGTTTTTTACATTTATGGAATAGGAGTTTTGATTTCTTTGATCCAGCGTGGCTCTTTCGTTGATCGCACTTCCCCATGCATATGTTGGGTTAAATTCCTTGTTTTCATTAAATGCCGCGTATCCACCTATCTCCATTCGATATTGCAAACCTTTGAAAATATCTGCCTCACCGTAAAAATTCCCTGCGAAATTTTTACTTACAAGATTGTTCGTTTTTAAAAGCGCTGATGCAACAGGGTTAATAAATGAACCCAGACTTCCATTAGGTGGAGGCCCTGCAAAAGAACCGTCCAGATTTCTAACCGCCACATCTGGCGTACTTAAAAGTGATGTACTTATAATACCATTCTGCTGTCCATTTAAGGTTATATCCTCATTTGTTATACCGGTATTGATATTAATACCCATTTTCAGCCATTCTTTTACCTTTGCATCCAGATTTCCCCGGAAGGTGTAGCGTTTAAAGGCAGAACCTATGACAGTGCCCTGTTGATCTGTATAGCCCCCGGAAACATAATAATTCACTCCTTCTTTACCGCCAGATATGGATAACTGATTGTTCTTTAAAATTGCTGTTTTATAAATTTCTTTTTGCCAGTTTGTACCCTTCCCCAGCAATTGGGGCTGTCTAAATTCAATACGGGGTTCTATACCATAAACATCTGCAAGAGAGTTTTGCAGTACCGCGTATTGTTGTAAACTCATAACATCAAGAAGTTTACTTTGCTCCTGAAGTGATATAAAGGTTTCAAAAGTTAATTTACCCGTACCGCTCTTGCCTGATTTTGTGGTAATAATGACTACGCCGTTTGCGCCACGAGAACCATAAATCGCAGTTGCAGAGGCATCCTTGAGTATATCAATAGACTGAATATCATTGGGGTTAATAGAAGATAATGGACTTACGGCAATATTACCGGCATTAGAGAAATTACCCCCAGCAACAGGTCGCCCGCTTGTAGATTTGTTCGTAGCATCTCCAGATATAGGCACTCCGTCTATTACATACAAAGGCTCGTTTGTACCCGATAATGAGGAGGTACCCCTTATTTTTATAGAAACGGAACTCCCCGGCTTACCGGAATTGTTTGTTACCGTAACACCTGCCGCTTTACCCTGCAACATCTGATCTACGGAAACCTGTGACAAATCTTTTATATCATCAGCGCTAACCGAAGAAATAGAACTGTTTACATCGTTCCGTTTTTGAGTACCATAACCGATGACCACTACCTCATCCAGACTTTCTGAACTTTCATCCAGCACTACATCAATCACAGTTCTATCACCCACCGTTTCTTCTTTGTTCACAAAGCCAACATACGTAAAAACGATAACGTTTGCGGAACTGGCCGTAAGCTCATAGTTGCCCTCAAAATTTGTGGCAGTCCCTGTATTTGTTCCTTTTATATAAACATTTACTCCTAAAAGTGGAGTTCCGTCAGTACTGGTTACGGTTCCTGTGACGACATTTTGTGCTGCTGAATGCCACGCCGTACCTATCAACAAAATAAATACTAAAGAGACTTGATTTAAAAGCTTTGAGCATTTTAGGATAATTTTCCCCATAAAATTATTAAAATTAGAAATTGTTAATAGATAACCTGTAAAACAAATGTATCTACACGAAACTTTTATTTTACGCTTTAAGTTATTAAGGTTTTTTTAAGATATTCAAACTTATTGGGTTTTTACTAGACTTTATAATAGTATTTTGTCATTTTCTAATCATATTTTACAGAATATCCAGAAAGGCCATAAAACTGCTGAAAAACCATAAAACCTGTTTAGGACTGCAATTTTAAATTCCAGATTGTCCTACAGCACTCTCTTTATCCCTTCGAACTGTTCCCTAAATTCACTGGGCGTGCAGTTTTTGAGCTTTTTAAAAACCCGGTTGAAGTTGGCTATATTGTTAAAACCACATTTGTACCCGATCTCACCGATACTCAAATCGGTTTCAATGAGCCAGCGCGTAGCAAAACTGATACGGGTATCATTGAGGTATTCTACAAAGGTTTTTCCGGTTCGGCTTTTGATAAAACGGTTAAAAGATACCTGACTCATATTGACCAGTTCTGAAATTTCATTTAAAGACACCTTCTTGTTATAGTTCTCCTGAATATACTCATAGATCACCTTGATCTTATCGCTATTTTCAAAGTTTTTATTTTGTGACATATACGAAGATAGCAAGTGCTGGTTTCTGGAAATGGCCAGATCATGCAGTATGGAAATGAGTTCAAGAAAATAATCAATACTATCTATTTTGGATAACCTCAAAATCCTGGACATTACATCGTTAGTGGCCTTTTTAGAAAAAGCGATGCCATGATTCGACCTGTTGAACATATCTTTAATCGGTTTGAAAATACGTCTTGAGAGCAATTTTTCATCAAACAGGTCGTCATGAAATTGTATGGTAATCTCATGAATTCTCGAGCATTTACAATTGTGAAGTTCCCAGCCGTGTACCAGATTAGGCCCCACAAGTACAAGTTCTACATCTTCAATCTCCTGAAGACTATCTCCAACAACGCGCCGCACCCCTTTGCCATCTTTTATAAAATTGAGTTCGTATTCAGGATGAAAATGAATAGGAAAATCAAAATCGTCCTTAACGCGGTCAAAAACCAAAAAACTATCCTCTGGAGCTAATTGCGTGATTTCTCTGTGAATATCCTTATGCATATCTCTATAATTTTATGAATAGTAAAAATCCTATCATATTTTGACAAATTTCTATTAACAGAAACTTAACTATCTTGCTAATTTTGAATCTTGCTAATAAAGGTTGCCAAAAAAAGTTGATAGGTCCTGCTCGGCGGCAATATACTAAAATCATCAGTTCGGTAATATGATTAAAACAGTTCACTTTGTTTATTTTGTCTTTCTAGCTTTAATTCTCACTTCTTGTGGAAGCAGCTTAAGCATTCCTATCCAAAATATTTCCCTTGCCGATCAACACGCTAGCATTCCAACTAAATTATTAAAAGCAAAAATTGACTTTCTGACCAAAAAAGGTATTTCCATTGGACAGCAGGATCCTACGGCTTATGGAATAGGTTGGAAGGCTTCCTCTAAAGACCGCTACCGAAGCGACATGGAGGATGTAATGGGCAAATACCCGGCAGTGCAGGGCTGGGATCTGGGACATATAGAACTAGGGCGAAACATAAACCTTGATACAGTCTCTTTTGAACTGATGCGGCGTAAAATAATAGAAGGTAACAAACGCGGCGCAATCACCACCTTAAGCTGGCACCTAAACAATCCACAAAGTAATGGCTCGAGCTGGGATACCACTTCTGCTGTAAAAACGATTTTAAAAGAGGGGCTTAACCGCCCAAAATATGTAGAATGGGTAAGCAAACTTGCTGATTATATAAAATCAGTAAAAGACGAAAATGGGAATGCCATCCCAATGGTCTTTAGGCCATATCATGAGATGAACGGCGGGTGGTTCTGGTGGGGATCGGCGAGCTGCACGCCGGAAGAATATAAAGCGCTATATCGCGATTTTGTGCGTCTTTTAGCCGATTTTGACGTGCATAACCTGCTTTATGCTTATTCGCCCAATACCCTCAATAACCCTCAGGAATATGAGCGCTTCTACCCCGGAGATGATTTTGTGGATATTCTGGGCATTGACATTTACAATCATGGAGGCGATTCTAACTTTGCCGAAAAACTACAGGAGGATCTGAAGGTGGTCCGTCAATTTGCCCAAACGCACAACAAGCCATTCGCCCTCACCGAGACCGGAAACGTTGCCCCAGGAAACACACAGTGGTGGACGCAGATCCTTTATCCTGGCATCCATGAAACCGGGATTGCCTGGGTTCTTTTATGGCGCAATGCGAGAAAAGATCATTATTTCGGTATTTATTCCGAAGAGGCTTCCGCGACTGATTTTAAAACATTTGCTAAAAAAGAGGATATTCTATTCCTAGAAGATATCGATCAATTTACCTTCAAACCCCAAACAAAAACTCAATAGATGCTACAGCCCCTTGATATCGCGATCATTTTAGCGTACTTGATTGCCACGATAATTATCGGTCTAGCCGTGAGTAAAAAGGCGCGTAAAAGTAAGGAGGATTACCTACTGGGGGGCAAAAGCCTGCCCTGGTATATGCTGGGCCTTTCTAACGCGTCGGGCATGTTCGATATTTCGGGCACGATGTGGCTAGTGACGCTAACATTTGTATACGGGTTTAAAAGTATTTGGATCCCTTGGCTGTGGCCGGTCTTCAACCAGATCTTTTTGATGATCTACCTTTCTGCCTGGTTGCGTCGTTCTAATGTGATGACAGGTGCAGAGTGGATTCTTTTCCGCTTCGGTTCTGGCCGTGGTGGCCAGCGCTCGCATACAATAATTGTTGTTTTTGCGATTTTGAGCTGCTTGGGATTTCTTGCCTATGGTTTTATCGGCTTAGGTAAATTTGTGGAAATTTTCATTCCATGGGAAATAGTGAATCCTTATATCCCATTTGACATCCCAGCGGCCTATATTCCGCATTTTTATGGCGTTATTTTCACCTTTTTCGCCGTTTTTTACTCCATTATTGGTGGTATGTCCGGTATCGTGTGGACCGATTTACTGCAATACAGCATCATGACCGTTTCCTCCATTGCGATCGCCGTCATTGCTTGGCAGGCCATGGGAACACACACCTTAAATGTTCCCGATGGGTGGATGAACCCCTTTTTTGGCTGGAACCTCGATATGGACTGGACGGGCATTATTGACGAGGTGAACATCAAAATATTATCGGACGGCTACAGCCTGTTTACCATTTTCTTTATGCTCATGCTTTTTAAAGGAATTCTGGCCAGTATTGCCGGTCCCGCGCCCAACTATGACATGCAGAAGATCCTTTCCACAAAATCACCGCAAGAAGCCTCCAAAATGAGTGGTTTTGCCAGTATTGCGCTCATGCCCACGCGTTACCTTATGATAGGTGGTTTTAGCGTACTTGCCCTACTCTTTTACGATCGCCTGGACCTGCGAACAGCCGGTCTGCTTGATTTTGAAAAAATCCTTCCCGCAGCCATTCAGCAGTTTGTACCGGCAGGATTGCTCGGCTTATTACTCGCCGGACTTCTGGCCGCTTTTATGTCCACCTTTGCGGGAACGTTGAACGCCGCACAGGCCTATTTGGTCAATGACATTTATCTGAAGCACTACAATCCGCAGGCTTCAAATAAGAAAGTGCGCTATATGAACTATGCCAGTGGAATCCTTGTTGTAATAGTAAGTATAATACTCGGTTTTTTTGTGCAGGATGTAAATTCCATTTTGCAATGGATCGTTTCTGCGCTCTACGGTAGCTATGTGATTTCAAATGTTCTCAAATGGCACTGGTGGCGCTTTAATGGCGCGGGCTATTTCTGGGGCATGCTCTCGGGCATTATTCCGGCGCTAATATTCCCCATATTTACAGATACACTTGAGCTATATTACTTTCCCATTATACTTTTGATCTCTATTATAGGATCGCTCGTAGGCACCTACAGCGCGCCACCCACCGAAGAGGATGTGCTCATACATTTTTATAAAAAGACCCATCCTTGGGGCGCCTGGAAACCTATTTATGAAAAAATCATTCAAAAAGAGCCCGATTTTAAACGGAACACTGCCTTTAAACGGGACATGTTCAATGTGGTAATCGGTGTGATAGGCCAGACGTTACTGGTGGTGATCCCACTCTATATTATTCTACATGAACATATTTCCATGTTGGTTTCACTGGTTTTACTCGCCGTATGCGTAGTGATCCTCAAGAAAAACTGGTGGGACAAAATGAACGAAGAACCCGATTATAATTCATAAGCATCCAAAAAATGAATCCAAACACAACCGAAAATCCAATAAAAACGAATCCAAATCGTGATAAATTGGTCAAAAACCATCAAAAACTCATTAGCCGGCCCAATAATCCTGTTGAGGAAACCAATGGTATTTTTCAGCGGTACGAAAACCCAGTGCTCACCGCAGCGCATGCACCCCTGCACTGGCGTTATGACTTGAACCCTAATACCAACCCCTTGGGACTGGAACGTATAGGCATCAATGCCACCTTTAATCCCGGGGCGATGAAATGGGGCGAGAATTACGTTCTTGCTGTTCGTGTGGAAGGCAATGATCGTAAATCTTTTTTCGCTATCGCGGAAAGTCCTACTGGCATTGACAACTTTCAGTTTTGGGACAAACCCATTCAACTTCCACAGACCGAAGATCCCGACACCAATGTGTATGACATGCGCCTTACCCATCATGAAGACGGCTGGATCTACGGCATTTTCTGTACAGAGCGTAAAGACCCACAGGCTCCAGCCGGCAATACCAGCCAGGCGTTGGCGAACGCAGGGATTGCGCGTACTAAAGATTTAATGAACTGGGAGCGCCTGCCAGACCTAAAAAGCTATACCGGACAGCAGCGCAATGTAGTGCTCCACCCCGAATTTGTGAACGATAAATATGCCGTTTACACCCGACCGCAGGACGGTTTTATCAACGTGGGCTCGGGCGGTGGTATTGGTCTGGGCTTTATCAAAAAAATGGAAAACCCCATTGTTCTCGATGAGAAAATCATAAATAACAAGGCTTATCATACCGTTTACGAACTTAAAAACGGCCAAGGTCCCACGCCCATTAAAACAGGAGAAGGCTGGCTGCACCTTGCCCATGGCGTGCGCAATACCGCCGGTGGACTGCGCTACACCTTATATATGTTCATGACCGCGCTAGACGATATTTCTAAAGTCACCCATCAACCGGCGGGTTATTTTATGGCGCCCAATTATGAAGAAACCGTAGGCGATGTGCCGAATGTTCTTTTTGTGAACGGCTGGGTTGAAAACCAAGGCATCGTTTACATCTATTATGCTTCTTCAGATACGCGCTGCCACGTTGCGGTAAGTACAGTGGAAAAACTAGTGGATTACGTTAAAAATACTCCTGAAGATACTTTTACCTCAGCCGGATCTGTCGCAAATATCATCAATCTTATAGACAACAATAAAGGCCTATATTAATGCAAAAGGATCCCGCTATATTCCCAGAACGCTTTTATTCTGAAGTAAAAGACGAACTTGATGCTATAAAAAAGTACTGGGTAACCTATAGCATTGATGAAAAGCACGGCGGTTTTGTTGGTCAGAGAGATCATGAAAATAAACTGATCTTGAATGCCAATAAAGGGGTTATACTCAACACGCGGATTTTATGGTCATTTTCGGGTCTTGCCGATTTTTATGGTGATGACAAAACAAAAGAACTAGCTAAACGGGCCTTTAATTATCTTGACAATTTTTTTCGTGATAAGAAATATGGTGGTGTGTACTGGGAATTAAATGCGGAAGGAATTCCGGTAAACCGGAAAAAACAGGTCTATGCGCAGGCTTTCGCCATTTACGGACTTTCCCAATACTATTTGATTTCTGAAGAAAAAAAGGCAAAAGAATGGGCAATCGCACTTTTTGAATTACTGGAAGAACACGCCTACGACAGTAATAAAGGTGGATATATCGAAGCTTTTCAGGAGAATTGGTCGGTCGTGGAAGATATGCGCTTGAGCGATAAGGATCAAAACGGTGCAAAAACGATGAATACGCACCTGCATGTACTTGAAGCGTATACACTGCTGTACACGATTTATCCCGACGCCCAACTCAAGATCGCGCTGGAAAAGCTAATTAAACTGTTTTTAAAGCGTTTCCTGACCGAAAATGGTCATTTTCATCTGTTTTTTGATGAAAAGTGGCAGTTAATGAGCAATATTATTTCTTACGGTCACGATATTGAAGCGGCCTGGTTACTCTTGGAAGCGGCCAAAGTCACAGAAAACGCTGAATTACTGCAAAAGACCGAAAAAAGTGCCCTAAAAATCGCAAGAACATTCCTCAAAGATGGCTATATTAAGGGAGAGGGCGTGCTGAACGAATTGGATAAAAACAGTGGCAAACTAGATACCGACCGACACTGGTGGCCACAGGCCGAAGCAATGATGGGACTACTCTACGCCCATAAAATTGATCCTGACCCTGTTTTTAAAGAAGCCATTCTCGATATATGGGATTTTACTAAAACCCATATCATCGATCACAACAACGGGGAATGGTTTTTTAGGATAGCGGAGAATAAGGAACCTTACATGCAAGAGGACAAAGTGGGCATGTGGAAATGTCCTTACCATAATTCACGGGCATTAATCAGTTTACTTAATTGACTTTAAATTTTATCCATTGGCATATTTAAAAAGCCATATTTTGACTTTAGCGGCATCAAAATTAATGGCGGTTTCTTTAGTCAGAAGAGACTGATGGCAGCGGTAAAGTTCGGCCTTGGTAGTAATCTCAATAAAACTGACTGAGCTCTTTGGCGGGCGCCATATTGCCATTTACACTTTATGGCTTTAGCATCCCACCAAACCGACAACCGTATGAATGCCTTATCTAAAAGTTACCTCAGTAGTTTTTTGCATTTAGGTATCCGGATAGCTACCATTTAATATCATATCATTTCAAATTAAATGAACCCCTAAAAACCACAAAACCACGCAGTTCATATGAACTGCGTGGTTTTAGTGCCATTTAATATGGCTTTTTGTGACCTTGCCAGGATTCAAACCTGGAACCTCCTGAGCCGTAATCAGGTGCGCTATTCAGTTGCGCCACAAGGCCTTTATTAATTCCGCAAAAACGGAAAACCCATTTTAAAATAACTTAAAGAAAGATTATTCCTTTAAGCGGCTGCAAATATAAGGGTTATTTATTTTTAGCACAAACACTTTTAGAAAAAAAGCCGACTATTATTTAGCCACCTCTCTTTTTATCTTAAATGAATGTATTAGTGCCTTGCTTAGTAGTTGATTGTTTACGTGTCAAATCTGACTTTATTGGGAATTAAATTACCGAATTCAAGTAAGCTTCTTGAACAATGGATTAAACTAAACACAGTTATAAACCCTTTTATAAATTTCAAATACCTATGTTCTAGTTTAATCTAACATTATTTTTTTACAGAAGTTGATCAAAAACGACTGTATTTCGGTTAAATCAGGGTATAATCGGATGCGAATTGACTTGCTTCCCTTGGGGAAATTGGGATGGGATTTACGAAAGGGTAATTAATACCATACTTTCTCTAAATTAAAGCCATAAAAAAGTCCCAAGAATGGGACTTTTTGTAAAATTCTATTTCGATGATTCTAAATAATCTCAGCACTTAGGCCTGCCTCTAACAATTTTGAACAACGTGGCTCAAGTTCATTAAAAGCTCCTGTCTTTACTGTACATTTTCCTTTGTAATGTACAATCATTGAGCATTGTTCTGCCTGTATGGGAGTGTGATCACATGCGAGAATCAGGTTTTCTATAACATAATCAAATGTATTGACCTCATCATTATAAAGAACAATCTCATTGTTGCCCAGCTCCTTCTCTAAAACCTCTACTTCTTCTTGATTTTTCTCCTTAGTACTCATCGCCTTTAATTTTAGTATACACTAACTAATTTTTTACAAATTTACAAGCTACCCAATTATTTTTTTCAAAATTCATGATAAAATTAATTCCCTGAGGGTTGCATACTTCGGTTAGTGCAGGTATATCTTCCGTATAAAATCCGCTAAGCAGTAAAATACCAGTTTCATTTAGATAGTTGGCATACGTAGGTATGTCTGCCATTAAGATATTTCTATTAATATTGGCGATGATAACATCATAACCTGTTCCGCCCAATAAAGTGGCATCCCCATGCTTTACCGTGACTTGAGATGTCCCATTACGTTCCACGTTTTCTAATGCATTCTCATAGCACCAGCGGTCATTATCAATGGCATCTACGGCTTTTGCCCCTCGCATCGCGGCAAGTATGGCCAGGATTCCGGTACCACAGCCCATATCAAGCACCTTTTTTTTCTGAAGATTCAATTTCAATAAATGCTTGATCATTAAATGTGTGGTGGCATGATGACCAGTGCCGAAAGACATTTTGGGCTCTATAACAATGTCGTACTGCACATCTGTTTTGGGATGAAATGGTGCCCTAACGGCGCACTTTCCATCTACTTCTATAGGTTCAAAATTTTGCTCCCACTCAGCATTCCAATTTATGGGTTCTATTCTTGATTTGGTGTGGCTAATGGTAAATTCTAAATTCTTAAGTATCTGTATGTCTTCCAACAAATCATCTTTATCCTGCGCTTCAAGAATGTAAGCTTGTAGGCCATCATGTGTTTCAGAAAAACTCTCAAAATCAAGTTCGCCAAGCTGGGCGATTAAAATATCAACCCCGGGCTGCAAAGGTTTGACGTGAAATGTATATTCTATGTAAGCTTCTGCCATAGGTTGACTTAATTATTTTTAAAAGGCCGCGACCTAAAATGAATTTACAATGGCCATAAAATCTTCAGCTATCAAAGAAGCGCCTCCTATAAGGCCACCATCTACATCCTCTTTGGAAAATATTTCCTTTGCGTTGGCAGCTTTCACACTACCACCATATAATATACTAAGCGATTCTGCTACCTCTGCACCATACTCATGTTTTACCTCTTTGCGTATAAAAGCATGCATTTCCTGAACCTGTTCGGGCGTGGCCGTTTCTCCCGTACCAATGGCCCAAACGGGCTCGTAGGCCAGCACTATATTCTTCCACGCATCTGCGTCAAGATGATAAAGGGTATTGGCAATCTGCTTACCCACTACTTCAAAATGCTCGCTATAATTACGGTCTTTAAGCTCTTCTCCAAAGCAGTAAATGATGCGCATATTATTTTCAAGCGCCTTGTTTACCTTTTCGGTCAATAAATTTTCATCTTCACAAAAAATGGCCCTGCGCTCACTATGACCAAGTATAACAGTTGTTACGCCGATACTTTTTAACATACCTGCAGAAATTTCTCCGGTAAATGCGCCTTTATCAGATTGGTGCATGTTTTGTGCGGCAACCTCAATATCTGTATCCTTCAATGCCTCAAAAGCACTGAACAAATTTGTAAAAGGAGGGGCAATAATTACTTCCGCATCAGATGTTTTATTTATTTTTTTCAATCCAGATATAAGGTCTTGCGTCTCATCAAGTCCAAAATTCATTTTCCAGTTGCCTGCTACTATGTTTTTTCTCATGGTAAATAGTTGAAATAGTTTAGTTGGTATCTTTTTAGTTTTGAATCTTTATCGGGATTTTTTAATCGGAAATAAGCCATAAAAATAGCACAGAGAGGGCTATTTTACAAATTATAGACGAACTTTAGGGTCTAGCCAGCCATAAATAAGGTCTACCAGAATATTGATAATGATAAACATAGTGGCAATTACAAGAACGGCGCCAGTGATGATGGGAAGGTCCAAGGTATTTAGAGCATCTACGATTTCTTTGCCCAAACCGTTCCAGCCAAAAATATATTCTACAAATACCGCTCCTGCAAGCATCGATGCAAACCACCCGGAAACTGCAGTAACTACTGGGTTCAAGGCATTTTTTAAGGCGTGTCCCCGCACTATCTGATAGGGATTGAGCCCTTTGGCACGCGCAGTTCGTATGTAATCTTGGTTATAAACTTCGAGCAGTGAGTTGCGCATAAGCTGAATGACAACTCCCAGCGGCCGTATTCCCAGAACCACCGCCGGTAGAATAATATTCTTCCATTGTATATGAATGCCCTCACCAAAATCATCCATCGCGTAAAGACTTCCCGTCATATTGAGCCCTGTAAATTTATGCAGCACAAAACCAAAAAACCATGCAAATAATATAGCGCTAAAAAAACTGGGGACACTCATTCCCAATGTACTGAAGACCTGTATGGCCTTATCTAGCCATGTATCTTGATAATTTGCCGAGATTACGCCCAGGACGATCCCAATAATGATCGCGATCACTATGGCGCTTACCGCGAGTACAAGCGTATTTGGCAAAGTATCACCTATGACCTGAGTGACCGGTTTGCCCGATTTCTGAAAGGATTCCCGTAAATAAGGGGCTTTGAGCACCAAAATCACACTGCCAAAGTCCGCCAGTGGCGCATATGTATATTTTCCATCCTCCAGAAAAGTGTAATCGCTTTCTAATGTGCTATGCAGCGAAATGGGAGAAAGGTCATTGAGATAATAAAAATACTGGGTAAGAAGTGGTTTGTCAAAGCCATATTTTTGTTTGATTATGGCGAGCTGCGCAGGATCCTCGTTTTGATCAAGCATCATGCGTGCAGGATCACCGGGAAGTACGGTAAACAGAAAAAATATGACGGTTACCACTCCAAAAAGAGTCAGCAACGCATAGCCCAACTTATAAAATAGGTTTTTCAGCACTTCTTAAAGTTTTTGAATTTGAGCCACCGTCATTGCAGCATATTCGTAATCGTAACCTATCAATTCTTTGGCATAATCGGCTATTTTTGAGGTAAAACCAGCGTTTTTACGACGATAATCCACGGTATCTGGCTGGGCAATTGGCCAAATCAAGGTGCCATGTTTTGCAGTGACCCACGCTTGGGTACCATATAATTGCGGTTTGCCCTGCACCATAAGATAGCGATCTTCTAGCGCTGCTACTAGGGTAAATGGCAACTGTCCTTCCTTACCTGCTTTTTTAAGAACATCCAGATATTGTGGGATTTGTTCAGGGTGGTGCTTAATGATTTCAAACGCGACTAGATTGGTTGGTTCTCCAACGGTATCTTTACCGGGATATTTGTTTTTGTTAAGGTATGAAGTTACCAGGTCAAGATTACTCATGTCCAGCATGTTTTCCCTCGTGATCCATTTCCCATCATAATCTTCCGCGCTAAAGCCCAGATGGCGCGCCATTTCCTCTTTTTTAGCTCCGCTTAACTGGGCCAGTTCCCAAGATTGATTATCCAGACGGGCGATCGTATCCAGTCTGAACTTAAGGGAAAGGTCCAGGTTTGGTTTGGCAGTGGCCAAAGTTTCCAGGTCTATTTCATCCACATCGTTCCAGTGCTCTTTTTGCAAAATCGTGCCTTCACGTAGTTTTACAATTCCAGGATTGCTGCGCACAATAGTTTTAAGAGTGGTTGCATCTGTAGCGTAGAACTCAAAATTCAACTTTTGCTTAGTAATGAGATCTTGAGTTATATTTTCACCAGAGGCGGAAAGCCCTATCACCTCATATCCTTTTTTTAATGCAGCATCCGTGAGTTTCTTCACATTGGGCCATCCGTTCCATTCGGTTTTTGAAATATCATAGGCCACGATGACCAAAAGATTTTCGGTATTCAGAAATTGTTCTGTATAATCCTCGCCGTTTTTTTCTATACTGAAATCATGGATGGGCGGCACATATCCCTGATGAATCATTTCTGTCTCCACACCTATAAATTCGCCGTCACTTCGTGGATAATCGCCCGTTGTAGTGATTATTTTTTCTTCGCCGTTCACCTTAAATTTCCAACTGTAATTATAAACAGCCTCCTGCGCACCTTCGGGAACCTGCATGCCTTTTTCAATATTTGCTCCCACATGATACGCCCTAAAATCAAAAAATGGAAGGTGCATGAGCACGTAATAGCCAAAAACAAGGGAAACAACAAAGGAAAGAAAAATGACAATCGTGCGCCCAAAACGCGTGAAAAACGGCTGCAAATAACGTTGACCAGCGATTATAATCAAAATCATCAGTAGCAGCACCACATCTTTAGAAAACGACTGCCAGGGCGTTAACGGCAGCGCGTCGCCAAAACAACCGCAATCTGTGACCTTATTATAATAGGCCGAATAAAAGGTAAGAAACGTAAAAAACAGGATCATGGCCAGCAAAAGGCCCAGCGTGGCTTTTTTATAATATCCAATGATAAGGGCAATGCCCAGCACAAGCTCAATGATCACAAGAATAATGGCGATGCCCAGTGCATACGGACTCAAAAAGTCGAGGTCCAGTACGCCTGGACTAAAATATTCCTGCAATTTATAAGAAAACCCTACTGGATCGTTCAATTTTATAAACCCTGAAATTATGAACAGGATCCCAACTACTATTCTTAAAACATTGACTAATATTTTCAAAAAATAATCGATTTTAATGGAAAAATAGTCGGTTTCAACCCTAATTTCCCTGATTTTACTTTTTATTTGCTTTCTTACTTATTTACTTTTCTTTACTTTCCTCTTTTTACTCTCTTAACTCTTAACTCTAAACTCTTTTTACTTCCTTACTATTTTTACTCTCTTTACTTTATACTCTCTTTACTTCCTGCTCTCCTTTTAGGATAAGTGCAAAAATGGCATAGTTAATCATATCCTGATAATTGGCGTCAATACCCTCAGATACTACCGTTTTTCCAGCATTGTTTTCAATTTGCTTTACGCGCAATAGCTTTTGCAGGATTAAATCTGTAAGTGAACTGATGCGCATCTCACGCCAGGCCTCGCCATAATCATGGTTTTTATTTTCCATTAGGTTCTTAGTTACCAGCACAAGTTTATCATAGATCTTAAGCGATTCATCCAGATCGAGATCGGGTTGCTTCGCGACGCCTTTTTCCAGCTGAATCAGCGCCATAAGACAATAATTGATAATACCTATAAATTCTGGCACATCACCTTCCGCAACGCGCTGCTCTGCATTTTGCTGCAGGCCACGTATGCGCTGGGCTTTTATAAAGATCTGATCCGTAAGGGATGGCAGTCTTAAAATACGCCATGCGCTACCATAATCTTCCATTTTCTGGGCAAAAAGCGCCCGGCAAGTGGCGATTACTTCATCATATTGTTTACTGGTCTGGCTCATTAATGCGTGTGAATTTGCGTAAATTTCGCCTAAAATAATTAAAGTACACAATTTAGTAAAAAATCGCATTCTTTAATGAAAAGCATTACTTGTAAAGGACAACTAATCTCGCTGGAAACTCCCATAATTATGGGAATCATTAACCTCACACCTGATTCTTTTTTCGACGGCGGCAAATACCGCGACGAAAATTCCATTCTAGACCAAGCTGCTCTTATGGATGCCGAAGGCGCTACATTGATAGACCTTGGTGCTTATAGCTCACGACCCGGCGCAGATGACATTACGGAAGAGGAAGAACTCAAGCGCCTGTTGCCGGTCATCGCGTTGTTAATGGAACGTTTCCCAAAAATGCTGCTTTCCATAGATACTTTTCGGGCTGGTGTTGCGCGGCGTGCCGTTGAAGCTGGTGCTGCACTTATTAATGACATTTCCGCAGGAAAACTGGATGAAAACATGCTGCCAACCGTTGCAGAACTGCAAGTGCCCTACATTATGATGCACATGCGGGGCACGCCGCAGACCATGAAAACGCTTACGCATTACGACGATATGGTCAAGGAAATGCTTTTTTACTTCAGTGAGCGTGTGGCTAAAGCACGTGCGCTGGGAATAAATGATCTGATCATCGACCCGGGATTTGGCTTCGCCAAAACAATTGAGCAGAATTTTGAACTGCTTCAGAAATTGGAGTTATTTGAAACCTTAGACCTTCCCCTCCTCGCAGGACTCTCCCGAAAATCTACAATTTACAAAACCCTAAATTTAGAACCGGCCGAAGCACTAAATGGTACTACGGTTTTAAATACCATTGCACTGCTGAAAGGGGTTTCAATACTTCGCGTTCATGATGTAAAACAGGCCATAGAGGCCGTAAAACTGCTTAATAAATTACCTAAATAGACCATTTTTCGACCCTTTTATGTCATTTTTTTAAGATAAAAAGCTGGATTTTAAGCAATTTGCTGGACAGAAATCCGGGGCTTCGATACAAATTCTTTTCCGCTAAGCTCCAAGAAATTCACTCAGCCACCTACAATTTCAACACAAATTCCTTTAGGCTAAGCTCCAAGAAATTCACTCAGCCACCTACAATTTCGATACAATTTCCTTTCCGCTTGAGCTTCAAGAAATTCACTCAGCCACCTGCTCAGTGATAGTTTTTAGTGGCAGTGTGCAGTAGCAGTTAGTGTTTTGTATTCATTTTCAGTTATATAGGTGATATTCAAGATCATTTTTCTATTTCCGTTCCATTTTCCTTTGTTCTCTCATATCTTTTCTCTCTTATCTCTTATCTCTTTTCTCTCATCTCTTATCTATCTTTTCTCCTTTAACCAGTTTCCAGCCGATTAAAATCTCGTCTTAAACCTACAAGGAGACCTCCTACCGTCGGCAACACCTTGCAGGTTCAGAAACCCAGTTTACAGTCTACATTATACATTATACAATTTTTCACTTTTCACTTTTCACTTCTCACTTCTCACTTTTCACTTTTCACTTTTCACTTCTCACTTCTCACTTTTCACTTCTCACTTCTCACTTTTCACCTTGCTTCAAGGTTTTTGATTCTTATCTTCGCATCTTTAATAAAGATTATGGGCATACTTTATATTTTATTGGGACTTGTACTTTTGGTCGTTGGTGGCGATTTTTTAGTGCGGTCTGCGGTTGGACTTTCTTTTAAATTTAACCTGTCAAAAATGCTCGTGGGCCTTACCGTGGTCTCTTTTGCCACCTCTGCCCCAGAACTATTGGTGAGCTTACAGGCCGCATTAAATGGCTTATCAGATATTGCAATGGGCAACGTAATAGGCAGCAACATCGCAAACTTGGGACTCGTTCTGGGATTAACAGCGTTATTGGGAAGTCTTGAAGTTGACCGTGATTTTTTTCAGTTCAACTGGCCGGTAATGGTCTTGTTTTCAATGGCTCTTTATCTTGCGTTGCTCAACGATGGGATTCTCAGCCGCATAGAAGGCTTCGGTCTATTTCTAGGGCTCATACTTTATCTTTTTTTATTGATACGAAGGGCAAGATTAAAGAGCAAAGCTGAAAAAGTACAGGAAGAAACGATTGCCATTGAACAGCCTCAAACCTCATACTTTAAAATAATTCTTTGGTTTATTATAGGCGCCACCGGACTTTATTTTGGTGCTGAACTTGTAGTTTCTGGAGCTACAACGCTCGCAAAAATGCTGGGTGTGGGAGATTATGCGATCGCAATCACTGTACTTGCGATAGGTACCAGCATTCCTGAATTAGCGGCATCGGTCATGGCTGTGGTCAAAAAAGAAAAAGCCTTATCTCTTGGTAATTTAATAGGTTCAAATATATTCAATATCGCTTCAGTGTTGGGGCTTACGGCCATTATCACTCCTATAGATGTAGTAGACCCGCTTATTCTTTCAAGCACTATTTTCTGGTTATTGGGTTTTGCTATTATTTTACTGCCCCTGGCATTTATCAAGCCTTTTAAAACGTTCAACAGATGGAAAGGGCTTTTACTTGTAGGTCTCTACTGCCTTTTTATCACCTTAACGGTTTTAGTATAATACTCCCATTTATGGTTATTTTCAGCTGATTTATGCCTAAAAATGCCTGTTTTTAATGTGCTTTGGTGATTTTCGGCGAAGCCAAAAAAAAAGTCCGTTTCATTAAGAAACGGACTTTTTTTAAATTCCAAAAAAGAAAATTTTAATTTTTATTCATCAACAGATTTAACTGTTCTCACGATCCTACCGGCGATTTTGTACGGATCACCGTTAGAAGCCGGGCGACGGTCTTCAAGCCAACCTTTCCAGCCTTTTTCTACCGTAATGATCGGGATGCGAATAGAGGCACCACGGTCTGAAATACCGTAAGAAAAATCGTGTATAGAAGCAGTCTCGTGCTTACCGGTTAGGCGCTGATCGTTAAACTCTCCATAAACTTCTATGTGCTCTTTTACCACTGGGCGGAAAGCCTCACAGATTTTCATGTACGTTTCTTTATCACCACAGGTACGCAACAGTGAATTTGAGAAATTAGCGTGCATACCAGAGCCGTTCCAATCTCCTTTTACAGGTTTTGGATGAAATTCTATGTACCAGCCGTAGCTTTCTGTAAGTCGTTGTAGCAAGTAGCGGGCTACCCACATCTCATCACCGGCTTTCTGTGCGCCTTTCGCGAAAAGTTGGAATTCCCACTGGCCGCTGGCAACCTCTTGATTTATACCTTCAAAGTTGAGTCCTGCCTCGATGCAAAGATCTGCGTGCTCTTCTACAAAACTACGGCCGTGAGTATTTTTACCACCTACAGAACAGTAATACATCCCCTGTGGACCAGGATAACCACCCATTGGGAAACCTAATGGAAGTTCGGTCTCTTTGTCCATGATAAAGTATTCCTGCTCAAAACCGAACCAGAAATCATCATCGTCATCGTTTATTTTTGCCCTAAAGTTAGAAGGGTGCGGTGTACCGTCAGAACTTAATACTTCGGTCATTACCAAAAATCCATTTTTCCGTGCTGGATCAGGATAAATGGCCACTGGTTTTAAAAGGCAGTCAGAAGATCCACCTTCGGCTTGTCGGGTTGATGAACCGTCAAAAGACCATATAGCACAGTCTTCAAGTTTTCCACTAAAGTCTTCTTCAACTTTTGTTTTGCTCCTTAAGTTGGCTGTGGGTTCATATCCATCCAACCATAAATATTCTAATTTTGATTTCACTGGTTTGGCCATAAGAGTATAAATTGTTTTGTTTTTAAGTTGCTTAAAAAACAAATATAATAATTTTTATTTATTTACCCCTTTAAAATAAGGGGCTTATCATTTTAGATAAATCAGTTTTATCTAATGAACCTGCATTATCTAGGGGTTATATATAATATTGATTATTTTTGCCTTTAATTTTTTGCATATTCTCGATAATAAATTCATATGTCAACAATTCGTTATAAATCTGTGTTAGAAGCACGATCACATAAACCGATATATTTTCAGGATCACGAAAAAAAATCGAATTATTTCGCAAGTAAAGTTTTCAACACCAGCGCCATGCGACAATTTTTACCGCTGGAAGCCTTACATGCCGTGGAAGAAGCCATTTTAAAAGGCTTAAAAATAGATCGAAAAATAGCCGATGGCACCGCCGCGGCGATGAAACAATGGGCCATAAGCAAGGGAGCGACGCATTACACCCACTGGTTTCAACCACTTACCGGCTCTACCGCCGAAAAGCACGACGCCTTTTTTGACCTCATGCCAGATGGTTCTGGCATAGAGAAATTTGACGGCGGGCAGCTTGTACAACAGGAACCTGACGCTTCTTCTTTTCCGCACGGTGGTATACGCAATACTTTTGAGGCCCGCGGCTACACTGCTTGGGACCCTACTTCCCCTGCTTTTATACTGGGCACGACGCTTTGCATCCCCACGGTTTTTGTATCCTATACTGGCGAAGCGCTTGACAATAAAACACCATTATTACGGGTGTTAAATGTACTCGACGAAGCGGCTACGCAGGTGGCTAATTATTTTGACAAATCAGTTAATAAAGTGAACGCCACGCTGGGCTGGGAGCAGGAATATTTTTTGCTTGACGCCTCACTCGCAGCTTCGCGGCCAGATATTAGCCAGACTGGGCGGGCATTATTGGGTCATGCTTCGGCAAAGGGGCAGCAGCTTGACGATCATTACTTTGGCAGCATTCCCTCACGCGTTTTTCAGTATATGCGCGAACTGGAATATGAATGTATTTCACTGGGTATTCCCGTTAAAACACGTCATAACGAGGTCGCACCGAACCAATTTGAGCTCGCGCCGGTTTTTGAAGAGGCAAACCTGGCAGTAGATCATAATTCTCTGCTCATGGATATTATGGAAAAAGTAGCCGAAAAACACAATCTTAAGGTTCTTTTTCACGAGAAACCATTTGCCGGAATAAACGGCAGCGGCAAGCACAACAACTGGTCGTTAGCCACAGATACAGGCACCAATCTTTTGAGCCCAGGGACTACGCCCACCAAAAACTTACAATTCCTCACGTTTTTTATCAATACCATAAAGGCGGTTCATGACCATGAAGAATTGCTGCGCGCTTCTGTGGCTTCCGCCGGAAATGATTTTCGCCTTGGAGCCAGTGAGGCGCCGCCTTCCATAATCTCGATATTTATAGGAAAACAACTTACGAAAGTGCTCGACGAACTCGAAAAAGTGACTACGGGGAAACTTTCGCCGCAGGAGAAAACGGATCTCAAACTCAATGTAGTGGGCAAAATCCCCGAAATTTTACAGGACAATACAGACCGAAACCGCACTTCCCCTTTTGCCTTTACCGGTAATAAATTTGAGTTTCGAGCGGTGGGATCCACGGCAAACTGCGCCAAACCCATGACTGTTCTCAATGCCATCGTGGCCAACCAGCTCATTCAGTTTAAAACGGAAGTGGATAAACTTATTGATAAAAAAGGGCTTAAAAAAGACGAGGCGATCTTCAACACGCTGAGGGAATATATCAAGGCTTCAAAAAAGATTCGTTTTGAAGGAGACGGCTACAGTGAAGCTTGGCAACAGGAGGCCGCAAAGCGGAAATTAAGCAATAACAAAACCACCCCCGATGCCATAAAAATACAGATCGATCCAAAAACAATAAAACTCTATGAAAAACTGGGCGTAATGAACGCCACCGAAATCAAAGCGCGTCAGGAAATTGAACTGGAAGAATATATAAAACGACTGCAAATTGAAAGCCGCGTACTGGGCGATATTGCACGAAACCATGTCATCCCAACCGCTATTCGTTATCAAAATATGCTTCTTAAAAACGTAAAAGGACTTCAGGATATTTACCAGAAGGATTTTAAACCGCTGGCCAGCGAGCAGATGAAACTCATAGAGGCGATCTCTAATCATATGAGCGCCATAAATACCGGTATCACCGATATGATCGAAGCCAGAAAAACGGCGAATAAATTGGACATTAACGAGCGTGCGGCGGCTTATACCCATAAAGTAAAACCCTATTTTGAAACCTTGCGTTACCACTGTGATAAACTGGAATTACTTGTGGAAGACAAACTCTGGCCACTTACTAAAAGTAGAGAATTGCTGTTTTTTAGATAAAGTCTTAAAGCAGTATTTGAGGTCATTTGGAGTGAGAAATAATTGTATTTGATTAAGCCCGCATTATTTTAAAGCTCTCGTGACGATGGTTTTATATTCCCTAATTTTGTATTTTTCCAAAGTGGAAGAGCAAGGATACATAGAGTTAAGAGTCAAGAATAGAGATAATTCACTTATCCCTAATACTGTGGATATTAATGAAGTGAAAGAATTTATTTCGGACATTGAGTCTTTTTTGTTTCCCAGTCGAAAGGAAAAGCAAAACAGACCACACATTTCATACGATATTGAGAAAGGGTCAGTAAAGCACAAATTCTTTTTACCAATTTCAATTGTAATCCTATTTAATGGTCTAACAACCGAAATTAGAAATAGAAACAATATTGATTTTCTTGATTATAAAAGACAAACTATAATTGATAAATTTCAAAAACGTGCAATAACAAAGGGTTACATTATTGAATTTAATAACTCTCTTTCTGAGACATCGTCCTTGATCATTGACTACTCTAGCGAGTTTGAGATGATCGCTCCAACTTTTTACGAAAGTGAATTTTATCTATATGGTGAAATATATCAGGAAGGTGGAAAAAGCCCAAACTTGCATATTTCCACAAAAAAGTATGGCAATATAACTGTCTCTGCTACGAAAAAACAAATAATGGATGGTAATAAAAAAACATATAAGCCATACGGGATAAAAGTAAGAGGGAAAAAAAGTTTTAAAGACGATAAATTATCAGATTTAGAATTAATTGATTTTATCCAATACAAACCTGTTTTCGATAGATCATTACTAAATAAGGTAATTGATAAAGCAACGGTTAATTTGTCTAAAATCACAAACGTTGACACTTGGATAACTGATATAAAAGCAGAAAAAATATGAAAGGAATAACAAGTGTTCTTGTGGATAATTCTTTTTGTATTCGACTTCTGAAAAAAGATGATGAATTTCATCAAAATGCTGTAGACTATTTTGAATATTTTTTACAGAACGACATAGAAATGTATTTGTCAACTATAGTGGTTAGTGAATATGCAGTGGGGGACAATCCTGATAATTTATTATCACTGCAGGCCTTTAGACTATTAGAGTTTGATTACGACGATGCAAAGATTGCGGGTGGTTTTTTTATACAGCTCAAAGATAATCAAGAATTAAGGGAGTCAGAACAGCGTAAAGTTATCATTAACGATATCAAATTATTTGCGCAAATTCATAACAGAGTTATTGATGCTTATATTACGAAGGATAGAAAATCTTTAGATAAAATGATTAATCCATTAAAAGAATCCAAGAATTTAAAGTTTGAGTTCATAGATCTTGCAATTTCGCTAAATGACAAACTCGAAAGATTCTTTTAAATAAGGCTTAAATATAATTATAGCTACAAAAAACCCAATACTTGCCTGTTTATGACAAGTATTGGGCGTTTTTAATCATTTTTTAGCTGAATTTCAGCAATTTTTTATCCAAATGCAGATTCTACTGCGCCGGCATCCACGCGGTAATTGCTACCGTTTACAAAACTGGCCTGATCAGAACATAAGAAAGCGATCACAGCTGCAACCTCTTCCGGCTGGCCGCGGCGCTGCACTTCCAGATGTGGACGTTTATTCTTCAGAAACCATTGTACCGCTTCTTTTTCAGAAACGCCCTTTTCTTCGGCCAATTCTTCCATCATGGCATTGGTCATAGGCGTTTCAATAAAGGCAGGTGATACGGTATTGACCAATATATTTTCCTTCCCATAAATGCGCGATAGGCATTTTGAAAAGTTGATAATCGCTGCCTTACACGCGTTATACGGACTTTCTTCTTCGTATGGTTGCATGGCATTTTCTGAAGCGATCATCACAATCCTTCCCCAATTTTTACCCTGCATCTGTGGCACGAAAGCACGCGCCAAACGCACCGCTCCCATTAGGTCTACCTGTATGGTTTCCATCCAGTCGTCGTCGGTAAGGGTTAAGAAATCTCCCGCCGCACCGCGCGCTCCGGCTGCATTTACAAGAATGTCAATCCCGCCGAAATCCTTTTTCACTTTGTCAGCCATGGCAATCACCGATTTATCATCGGTAATATCTGCCGCTATACCAAAAAGGTTTTCCGTTTTGAATTCCATCTTAAAATCTTTGATCACCTCATCTAAATTACTCTGCTTTAAATCGCTCAAAATAACCTTTGCGCCTTCGCCAATCAATATTTTTGCCGTTTCTAGGCCTATTCCTGAATCGCCACCGGTGATGAGCGCAACTTTGTCTTTAATCTTTAAATCCATTTTACGTAATTTTTTTAATTTTTCTTTTAATACTGGACAGTAATTGTCCGCAATTTTATTTAAATGTACAATATAAGCCTGCAGCTATTTAACTTTTATAACTATGTTAACGGCTTGCACATCAACGCTGCAAAACTACTTTTCGGTTTAAAAGATTGATAAGCCAATACTATTAACAGGTTCTTCATAACGCGATAGTGTATCTTTAATAAGCCCTAAACGAATACAAAAAAATGCTATTTTCAATATGAAAAACGAAGAAAACACATCCCATATTAGCATAGGAACTAGTCAAAAAAACATTGTTTTTGTCCATTACTTTGGTGGTGACGCCAATAGTTGGCAATGGATGGCCGCTCATTTAAAAGAAGATTTTACCTGTTATTTGATCAATCTGCCCGGTTTTGGCAATACCGCTCCGCTGGAAACAAAAAGTATAAAAGCATTCGCCGAATACCTTAATCAATATGTCACCAATTTAAAGCTTGATAATTATATATTTTGTGGTCATTCCATGGGTGCTAAAATCGTGGCTTATGCAGCGGCAAGTGCCACCACGCTTCCCGAACATCTCATTCTCATTGCTCCTTCCCCACCTACGGTGGAAAAAATGCCCGCAGATGAAAAAAAACGGATGTTAAAACATCCCGATCTTACGGAAGCCATCACTACGGTTAACAATGCGACGGTTCAACAACTGGATGAGAAACGGTTTCAGCACGCGGTTGATTCTCAACTCGCGATTGACAACGCGACTTGGGACTGGTGGCTAGAGGAAGGGATGGAAAACGATGTTTCCGCCCATATTAAAACGGCGCAGGTGCCAACTACAATTATCTGCTCACAGGATGATCCCGTCATTCCCATGCAATGGATCGAGGAGGAAGTAAAACCTTATTTTAAAAACCCAACAGTAACCACCTGGAAAAAGTTAGGCCACCTAATCCCTATGGAAGCACCCGAAAAACTGGCTAAAACCCTTCAAAAACTCCTTAAAACGGGGCGATAATTGGATAAATTAAGGCATTAAAAAGCCCGAAAAATCGCTTATTTTTCGGGCTTTTTAGCTATTTTATCACCTATTTATTCGGCTTCCATCTTGGCGGTAACACCTGCGGAAAGCTTTTTGTAAACTCCTTTTTCAAGCCGTTCCCTAATTGTTGAGAACGCCACAAGGGTTTCTTCAATATCCTGTAAGGTATGTGTAGCGGTAGGGATCATACGTAAAAGGATCAATCCTTTTGGTATGACTGGATATACCACAATAGAGCAGAAAATACCGTGATTTTCACGCAAATCCTTAACCAATGCCATCGCCTCAGGAATACTTCCTTTAAGATAAACGGGAGTTACACAACTCTGAGTGGTCCCAATATCAAAACCACGCTTTGTAAGTCCGCCTTGAAGCGCGTTTACATTTGCCCACAACTTCTCACGAAGTTCTGGCATGCTACGCAACATATCCAGACGTTTTAAGCCGCCTACAACAAGTTGCATTTGCAGGGATTTAGCAAACATCTGCGAACGCAGGTTATATTTTAAGTAATCTATGATTTCTTGATCTGCGGCAATAAAGGCACCGGTACTCGCCATAGATTTTGCGAAAGTGGCAAAATACACATCTATTTTATCCTGTACGCCCTGCTCTTCACCAGCGCCCGCACCAGTAGCACCTAAGGTACCAAAACCGTGCGCATCATCTACAAATAAACGGAAATTATACTTTTCTTTTAGGTCTGTAATTTCTTTGAGTTTTCCCTGCTCACCGCGCATACCGAAAACACCTTCGGAAATCACTAAGATCCCACCACCGGTTTGTTCTGCGAGTTTTGTGGCGCGCTGCAGGTTCTTTTCTATACTTTCTATATCGTTGTGCTTGTAGGTAAAACGCTTGCCCATATGCAGGCGAACACCGTCAATAATACACGCATGCGCATCCATATCATAAACGATGATATCGTCTTTTGAAACCAGTGCATCTACGGTAGAAACCATGCCCTGATAGCCAAAATTCAACAAATAAGCCGCTTCTTTATTTACAAACTGAGCAAGCTCATTTTGCAATTGTTCATGCATTTCTGTGTGACCGCTCATCATACGCGCTCCCATTGGATAGGCAGAACCATAGTCTTTTGCGGCTTCAGCATCAATTTTACGGACTTCTGGATGGTTTGCAAGACCTAGATAATCATTGATACTCCAAGTAACTACTTCCTTCCCTCTGAATTTCATCCGGTTGGATATTGGACCTTCCAATTTTGGAAAAACAAAATATCCTTCCGCTTGCGCTGCCCATTTCCCTAAAGGACCTTTATCCTTATAAATCTTGTCAAATAAATCTCTCATACATACATTTTCAATCTGCGCAAAAATAGTAAACTTAATGCACAGTTATATTATCCATTTAGCCTGTTTTTAAAAGAAAACCACTAAATGACGCTTATTTTATATATTCAATTTTTCTTGTTGTAGTTTCCTGATTTTCATCCATAAAGCCTTGAGCGCTCATCCAGTCATCACTGTACACCTTGCTCAAATAACGACTACCGTGATCTGGGAAGATAATTACCACGTGACTATTTTCTTCAAATTCCCCTTTTGCCGCGAGTTGTTTTACACCCTGCATGGCTGCACCACTGGTATAGCCAGCAAAAATACCTTCGGTTTTAGCCAGTTCCCGCGCGGTGTGCGCGCTATTTTCATCGCTGACTTTTTCAAAATAATCAATCGCATTAAAGTCGGTTGCGGTGGGAATGAGATTTTTCCCCAGACCTTCTATACGATACGGGTAAATCTCATTAGTATCCAGTTTACCGGTCTCGTGGTATTTTTTTAGAACACTGCCAAAGGCGTCAATGCCCAGAATGCGTATCTCAGGATTTTGTTCCTTTAAGAATCTGGCCGTACCAGAAATTGTGCCTCCAGTACCACTGCAGGCCACTAGATGAGTTATTTTACCTTCGGTTTGGTTCCAGATTTCTAGGCCTGTGCTTTCATAATGCGCCGTAGTGTTCAGAGCATTAAAATATTGATTTATATACACAGATCCTTCATTTTCCCTATGCAGTCGCTTGGCCACTTCATAATAAGACCGAGGATCTTCTGGCCTTACATGCGCGGGACATACATAAACCTGCGCTCCCATGGTACGCAGCGTATCAATTTTATCTTTTGAAGATTTTGAACTTACAGCGAGTATACATTTATATCCTTTTATAATGCTCACCATCGCGAGACTGAAACCCGTATTGCCAGATGTGGTTTCCACAATGGTATCGCCCGGGGTTAATATTCCCCTACGTTCTGCATCTTCCACAATATGTAAGGCGATTCGGTCTTTTGAAGAATGACCAGGGTTAAAAGATTCAACTTTAGCATAATAAGAACCCGCCAGCTTTTCAGTAATCCTATTAAGGCGCACTAAAGGCGTATTTCCTATAAGACCAAGCAAGTTATTATGTACATTCAGGTGTTCTTTCATATAAGGAATTATATCGATTTATCTCCTAAAGTCAAAAGTCTTGTAAATTTACGGGAAATATTCCAATTACTCGGTCTTTCCTTCTAAATCGATTAAAAAAGCATAGTCTCGGGCCGTTTCCTTTAATGCCTCAAAACGTCCTGAAGAACCACCATGACCGGCATCCATATTCGTATGAAAAAGAATTTCATTGGTACTTGTGTTCAAATCACGAAGTTTTGCCACCCATTTTGCCGGTTCCCAATATTGCACTTGAGAGTCATGATAACCTGTAGTTACCAGCATGTTAGGATACGGTTGTTTCGCTACCTGGTCGTAGGGCGAATAAGACAACATGTAATCATAATAAGGTTTCTCATTGGGATTTCCCCATTCATCATATTCCGAAGTGGTAAGCGGGATCGTATCATCAAGCATTGTTGTGATCACATCTACAAAAGGCACCGCGGCGATGATACCATTATAGAGCTGTGGCGCCATATTTGCAACAGTACCCATTAGCAGTCCACCGGCAGAGCCTCCATAAGCATACAAATGTTTTGCACTGGTGTAGCGCTGGTCAATCAAATATTTTGAGCAGGCGGTAAAATCTGTAAAGGTATTTTTCTTTTTGAGCAGTTTGCCATCTTCATACCAGTTACGTCCCATATATTCTCCACCGCGTACATGCGCTATCGCGAAAACAAAACCACGGTCAAGCAAGCTTATGCGTGATATGGAAAAGGAAGGATCTGTCGTATAACCGTAACTTCCGTAAGCATATTGCAAGAGGGGATTCGTGCCATCGCGCTCCATTCCTTTTCTGTAAATAAGTGAAATGGGGATTTTTACGCCATCTGATGCCGTCGCCCACACACGTTTAGTCTCATAATTATTCTTGTCAAAATCTCCCAACACCTCAGATTCCTTAAGGACCGTTTTTTCTTTGGTCTCCATATTAAATTCCACAACAGATGGCGGTGTGTTCATCGCATTGTAGGAATACCGAAGGTTGTGTGTATCAAAATCCGGATTTATGCTGGTATAGACCGTATAGGTCTCATTATCAAAAGGAATATAATAATCAGTGCTCGCATCCCAACTTTTAATATTGATTTTATTCAGACCACCACTGCGTTCATCTACAACCAGATAATCCTGAAAAATCTCAATATCCTCGAGTAATGTATCTTCGCGATGCGGAATCACTTCCTGCCAGTTTTCCTGTTCCGTAGCACTTACGGAAGTTTTCATCAACTTAAAATTGGTTGCGCCATCTTTATTGGTCACCATATAGAAATCATTTCCAAAATGGGATACGCTATACTCCAACCCGCGTTCGCGAGGTTGAAGGATTTTAAAATCAAAGGTTGGGCCATCAGCTGACGCAAATCGTGCTTCACTGGTAAGCGTGCTGGATGAACCTATGATGATATATTTTTTTGATTTGGTTTTGGTCACAAAAACATCATAGGTTTCATCTCCCTCTTCAAAAACCAATTCATCTTTCTCTGGAGCTGTACCTAGCACATGCTTATAAATCTTGTCGCTGCGCAAGGTCTGCGGATCCTTTCGGGTGTAAAAAAGTGTTTTATTGTCATTGGCCCAGATGGCGTTCCCCGTTGTATTTTCTATTATTTCAGGATAATTTTCGCCAGTCTTGAGGTTTTTTATTTGAATGGTATACTGCCGGCGGCTTACGGTATCTAATCCATAGGCAGCCAACTCGGTATTTTCGGAAATGGAATAGCCGGGCTGGTCAAAATAAGAATGTCCCTCAGCCATGCTGTTGTTGTCGAACATCACCTCTTCTGGTGCATCCATGCTTTCCGCTTTGCGGCAATATAACGGGTAATTTTGCCCTTTCTCAAAGCGCACATAATACCAATACCCATTATATTTATAGGGAACGGACTCGTCATCTTCTTTAATGCGGCCTTTTATCTCTTCAAAAAGGGTTGCCTGAAGTGGCTTGGTATGCGCCGTTTGATCTTCGTAATAGGCGTTTTCTCTCGTTAGATAATCCAGCACCTGGGGCGTGTCGCGCTCGTTCATCCAGTAATAATTATCTATACGTACGTCACCGTGCTTTTCTAATTCTTTCGGTATTTTTTGAGCATCGGGGGGAGTGAGCGTTTGTTGCACTTTTTTAGAATTTTGTGATTGGCCTGAAAGCGCAAAAATACACGAAAGAAAGGTGAGGAGTATTGTTTTTTTCATCGAAAATAAGTCTAGGATATTCTTTTAAAAATAGGGAGATTTTGCCTGTTTGAACCGTTTTTTCACTAAAAAATTATCTATTTCTTTAGACTTCAATGGTGCAATGCTTAATTTTACAACCTAATCGTTTATTGAAATTAGCTTTAGTATGGTATTACATTGGCACTGGACGGTTTTGTTCCCTACTAATATACTATAACGAAGGCCTTAGTGTCACTAAGAGTGCCCCGATTTTTCATCGGGATGTATCGAGAAGTCTGCCTGATAATATTCATGTTGGATATCCAAAGACTTCTCGATACTTTGTTTCCCTTCGCTATCACTACGAAAACGTTTACTCGAAGTGACAAAAGTTAAACAATTCAACAATAAACATTAAAAAAATAAAATTATGATGGGAGATATGATGGGCATGATGGGAAAAATCAAAGAGGCTCAAGAAAAGGCAGAAGCCACTAAAAAACGCTTAGAAACGGTATATATTGATGAAAAAACCAGTGATGATTTGCTAAAAGCAACCGTTACCGTCGCCGGCAAGGTAAAATCTATTGATATAGATAACTCATTGCTCGAAGATAAAGACCAACTTGAAGATTATCTGATCCTCACGCTGAACAAAGCGCTGGAACGTGCAAAAAGGAATTATGACGATGAACTTGCGGCAGTGGCTAAGGAAGGAATGCCAGATATTCCCGGACTTGATATGTTCAAGTAGAAAAATGTTCAAAAGCTATAAAATTAATGGACTTTGGGATCTATAAACTGCCGTTATAATGCATAAAACCAAGGCTTTTATAGATCCTATTTCTTAGCTGCTTAACGCTCTGTACACTATTATTGAAGTGTTTAACGAAGTTTTTGCAAGGGTTTATTTTAACGACTATTCTTCGTCAAAAACGGTAATAAACGGGATTCTTTGGGCTTAAATTTCGATTTATTTTTTACCTAAAAAGGGTGTTAAACGGATGAAAACAGATTGAAATCGTCTCTTTTCAATTTAATTCATAGTGGGTTTTCAGGTTCAATTCGCCATCAAATTCATACAGATAAGGCACGCCCGTGGGCACTTCTATACTCCCTATCTGGCCTTCAGCTATTTTTTCAATATGTTCTCTCAATGCCCGTAACGTATTGCCATGACACGCAAGTAAAACGGTCTGTTGCTGCATAAGTTGTGGCACGATCGCTTCATAATAATAATTCACGACTCGTTTTTCTGTGTCTTTAAGTGACTCTGTAGCCGGCAATAATGAGGCGTCAATTCTTTTATATTTTTGCTCAAACCTTGCATTACGGGGATCATCGTAATCTAATGGCGGCGGCGGTGTTTCATAACCTCGATGAATGTCTTCAAAGGTTGAATCGTCCATATTCTTTTTTATTTCCTCCTTATTTTTTCCCTGCCAGGCGCCATAATGCCGCTCATTGAGTTTCCAGCCATGAATACAATCTACCGGCATTTGTTCTGCGGTTTCAAGCACGATCCACGCTGTGCGAATGGCGCGTTTTAGGTAAGAGGAAAAACAGACGTCCAGCACAATATCATTCTTTTTAATGATTTCGCCGGCTTTTTTGGCTTCCTCAACGCCCTCTGGCGCAAGGTCTACATCTGTCCAACCCGTAAAAAGGTTCTTTATATTAAATTCACTTTTACCGTGACGAACCATGATCAAATTTCCCATACATTTAAATTTGCTGAAATTTTTAAATTTAAATTTAACCTGCTTTTTGTTGACTCAAAATGTACGGTGAATCCGTGATATAAAATCAATAAATATCTTTTTTAAAATCGACATTAGTGCTGTTTTCAGAAACAAAAACCTAATATTAGCCTAAAAAACAGGGTTTTATATAATAAAATAGTATATTAAAGGTATCTTTTAAAGAAACCAACTATGAAAAACTTTACTTTCAGAATTATTCTTGCCGTTACCACGATTGCCTTCACCGCTTGTGCAGATGAACCGGAAATGAAATGTATGCAGGTCAAAGCTTCTGCCTACAACAGTGTGGGCAGCCAAACTAGAATAGGCACTGACGGTACTATTACTGCTTGGGGCGATACTTTAAAACCGGAAATTCCTTCGGTGGCGATTTCACGGGATCTCATTGATAGCGGTATGGTACATGGCACTATGCTTTATATTGAAGGCTTTAGTGAACCCTTTAAAGTTAATGATAAAATGAACCGCAGATTTAAAAACAAGATAGATTTACACTTGGGTTCCAATGTAAAAGCAGCGCGTGATTTTGGCAATCAAAAGCTCAATATCTGTTTTGAGATTCCTGAAAATAAAAATAAAGAGGCAACCGCTTCAAACTGATTGCTATTTCCCTACTTTAAAAATAAAAGATTCTAAAGGTTTTATATCCACACGCAGCTTACCTTTATTGTCAGAGATTTTTAAATTGCCAGTTTCTGTATGGTAAAGCTGATCTTCGACGGAATAATTTCCATCTGAAAATCCCCATTTTTCAATAATTTCCTGTGGAAGCTGAAGGACAAAGCCAAAACTATCATTCCCGTCAAAATTAGTGACAATGATCAATTTTTCATCGTCAGACCAGCGCACAAAAGAGTAGACCTTGTCATTATACCATTCGGTATGCGCTTGATTGTACGCTTGTAAATCGGCATAATCACCCATTAAAGCGGTACTTTTTAGGGTAAAATTGAGCAGTTTTTTGTAAAAATCGCGCAAATTAAGTTCTTCTTTCGAATTTTTACCGCCATCAAAATTACCCCCATTTACCCATTTTCTCACACTGGGCACAGATCCATAATCAAAAATGGAAGTCCGTGTAGGATCTCCAAAACCAAGATCTTCTTGCCCTAGTTCGCCAAATTCCTGTCCAAAATAAACCATCGTGGGCGAACTCGTGATCGTGGTAGAAACTACCATGGCCGGTTTTCCTTTTTCAGCATCACCTGCAAAATCTGGGTTGGCTATACGTTGCTCATCGTGGTTCTCAAGAAAGTGCAACAGATGCTTCTCAATATCCTCCTGTTCCTCAATAATGGGCGCCAGATGATCTGTGCTGCCGTGGCCCTGCATAATGTTTTTTAGCGTGTCATATAATTCCACTTTATCGTAGAGATAATCCATTTTCCCCTTATGAATGTAATCGCGGTACATCTCAGGATTGTAAACCTCAGCGAGTAGAAAAGAGTCTGGGTTTTTCATTTTTATGGCGCTGTTCATATAACTCCAGAATTCCACCGGAACCATTTCTGCCATATCATAACGGAAACCATCAACGCCTTTTGCAGTCCAAAACAGCGCAATGTCCCTGAATTTCTTCCACGAAGCAGGTACTTTTTTATCTTTCCAAAAGTCAAAATGGGTTTTATAATCAGCGGTATCAAAATTGGCGGGAAGTGAGTAAAAATCGGCACTTCCATTAGGTTTTACACCATAATTCACTTTCACCGTTTCATACCAATCATTTTGATCGGGCTGCACATCGCGGGCGCCATTGCCAGTCCATTTTGCCGGACTTTCATTAAATTTTCCATCCACTAGCGAATCACTGGTCCCGCCCAGCGGAACATAACCATTTTGCCAATTGGGCACTTTAAAATCGCTTCCTGGGATGTAATAATAACTGTTGTTTTTTGCGTAAACGGAATCAGTATCATCCTCCGCACCAAAATCTGTCACACCCGCAGGATTGTTTTTACCTTCGTACTTTCGTGCCACATGATTGGGCACAATATCAATGATCAATTTTAGACCGGCATCGTGGGTGCGTTTGATCAGGCCCTCAAATTCCTCCAATCGCTTGGCGGGATCTTTGGCAAGATCAGGATCTACCTGATAATAATCCTTTACCGCGTATGGACTGCCGGCACGGCCTTTTACCACATCTGCATCGTCGTTGGAGATTCCATATTGGGTATAATCAGTGATCACCGCGTGATGCGGCACGCCGGTGTACCAAATGTAGGTCACGCCGAGATCTTTAATTTCTTGAAGCGCTGCTGGCGTAAAATCATTGAATTTCCCTACACCATTTTCAGCCAGTGTTCCCCAAGGTTTATTCGTGGCATTCGTATTACCAAATAATCGGGTGAAAACCTGATAAATCACTTCTTTTTTATTGTTATTGTTATTTTCCATAGAATGATTTTGTTGCATTTTGGGTTTGTTTCCGCAAGCGGAAAGCAGGGTGCAAATGATGAATAGTAGTATTTGTTTTTTCATAAGTATTTTTCATTTCCGCGTAGGCGGAAATCCATAATCAAATAACGATAACCTTCTGGAGAACAAGACCTCACAGGTTTTCCAAACCTGTGAGGTCTACGTACGCCATCGAACAGACCTGTCAGGTTTTCGAAACCTAACAGGTCTCAAACATGGTTACTACTCTAGCGAATCACTAGCGGCGTCTTCCTCAGAAGACCTCACAGGTTTTTAAAACCTGTGAGGTCTACAACACGCGGTTGCTAATCCAGTTCAATGACCATAGGCGTTTTTGCTGTTACTTTTAATTGGTCTTTCAAATTTATTTTTTCTCCTGAAAGTATATCCGTACCAGAGGTTTTTTTATTTAAGCCTTCGGCGAAACGATCGAGCTTGATTATCTGGTCTTCGATATTATTATTAAGCACTACCATAATCCTTTTGTCATCGAGAATTCTGAAATAGACATACACATTTTCCTGGGGAACATAGTGTAATAATCTCCCAATATGAACCGCTTTTGCTCCTTTTCGCCAGTTGAATATTCTTTTGGTAAAAGCGTGATAATCTTCTTGAATCTGAGTACGTCCAGTCGCGGAAAAAGCGTTGTTTGTATCACCTTCCCAACCGCCGGGAAAATCACGGCGTATATCGCCATCGCCTTTGTCTTTATCGCCCTGCATCCCAATCTCGCTACCGTAATATAACTGCGGAATCCCACGTGTGGTGGCGATAAGCGTAGTAGCCAATTTATAATCTGCCAGGTTTCCATTAAGTTTTGTATTTATACGCTGTGTGTCGTGATTTTCGGTAAAAACAAGCATGTTATTGATATCTGGATACAGAAAATCGTTAGAAAGCACGTTATAAGCGCGCACCATACCGGTATCCCAATCCTGCCTTTCGGCAAAAAGTTGTTCCATCGCATCATGCAACGGAAAATCCATCACTGTAGGCAAGTGTGAGTTAAAATTCTGTATCGCTCCTATTTTACTATCTTTTTGCCAGTAAGCGATCTGCGCCGGTTCTTGCATCCATATCTCGCCCATAATATTGAAGTTGGGATATTCATCCATGATAGCTTTGGTCCATTTTGCGATACCTTCCTTTTCATTATAGGAATACGTATCTACTCTCAGGCCGTCCAGATTCGCATATTCTATCCACCAGATCGCATTTTGAGTAAGATAATTAAGCACTAACGGATTGCTCTGATTGAGATCTGGCATTGACTTTACAAACCAGCCATTTTCATTAAATTTCTTATCTATGGCAGAAGTATGCGGGTCAAATTGTGTGGTCATGCGGTAATTGGTATTCGCATAACCGGGAAATTGATGAATCCAATCATAAGTAGGCAGGTCTTTCATCATCCAGTGTTCTGAGCCCCAATGGTTAGTCACATAATCCATGATAAGTTTCATATCCCTTTTATGCAGGGCCGCTGCCAACTCCTTATAATCTTTGTTTGTGCCATAACGAGGATCTACGTTGTACACATCGCTCTGTGCATAGCCGTGATAGGAATAACCCTTGTCGTTGTCTTCGTTAAGTGGAGTACTCCATAAAGTGGTTACACCCAGTTCTTCCAGATAATCCAGATGCTCTGTGATGCCCTTTATGTCCCCACCGTGACGGCCACCCGGCTGTTTGCGATTGGCTTTTTCTGTCATTGCATGATCGGAATCGTTCTCGGTATTTCCATTTGCAAAACGGTCTGGCATAAGCAAGTAGATCATGTCGCTGCTGTCAAAACCCTTCCGCGCAGCGGAATTAGCGCTACGTTCTTTAAAAACATACTCCTTTACTAAGGGCTTCTTTCCTTCCTTTTCAAAACGAAAAGTGTACGTTCCCGTTTTAACCTTATCACTTTTAATAGTGACAAAAAGATAATTGGGGTTTTCTGTTTTCTTCACCTGAAGGATTTCTATACCTTCAGAAACATTTATATTATAATCGGCAATGTCTTCTCCGTAAAACAATACCTGTAGATTTTGCATATGCATATCAGACCACCAGAATGGCGGTTCGACGCGTTGAATTTGTGCATTTGTCATGTGAAAACAAAATAAAAATAAAAATATAAGCCTTAGCTTCATAACGAAGTCCGTATTTAGAGTGTTGAAATTTTATGAAAATGTGGGGCAAATATAGATTTTTAATCTGCCGTTGATTCCCTCTTGATGATCGAGGTTCTAATCACCCTGGTACTAAAACTCTCTTCTTCCTTCTCAGAATGCAGGCGTTTTAGGAGCATTTTTACGGCGATACGGCCCATTTCCGCACCATGCTGGCTTACCGTACTTACAGCCGGAGTGGCATGTTTAAGCAATTTACCATCAGAAAAACCGATAATTGCAACATCTTCGGGTACTTTTTTGCCATGGTTCTGCACCGCTTTCATGGCCGTGACCGCAAAAAGTTCATTAACCGCAAAAATACCGTCAATACTTTCCTTTTCCACCATTTTTTTTATGGGATCTTCGCAATCTTCAATACCATCTATACGCACGATCAATGCAGGATCTTGTTCTAGTCCATGATCGCCCAGGGCTTTTAGATAACCTTGAGTACGCAGATTACCGACACTTATATAGTCAACCGTGGTGATAAGGGCAATACGTTTTCGGCCTTTCTCGATAAGGTGGCTCACTGCATTGTAACTGCCGCGGGCATCATCTACGATCACCTTATCGCAAAGTACCTGCTCTGTAACGCGGTCTACCATTACCAGCGGCATACCTTGATTTTCCACCTCGATAAGATGGTTGTAGTCCTGACGCAGCATGGTCTCTTTAGACAACGAAATGATAAAGCCATCTACCTGCCCACCATGTGCGAGCGTGTCTATATTTACAACCTCTTTATCAAAAGATTCATTAGAAAGACATACAATGACATTGTAGCCTTTCTCATTTGCCACCTCTTCTACTCCACCTATTACTTCACCAAAAAAATCATTGACGACTTCAGGAATGATAAGCGCAATATTTTTGGTGCGCCTGTTTTTCAGGCTTATGGCTATATTATTGGGTTTGTAATTGTAGAGTTCGGCAAAGGCCTTAACTTTCTGTCGCGTATCCTCGCCTATCTCAGGGCTGTCCTTAAGAGACTTTGATACGGTAGAAATGGATACCCCCAATTCTTTAGCAATATCCTTTAAAGTTATTTTTCTCTTCATAACAAGGTACAATTTAACCAAAATTAGCTACATTAGTCGCTTCCCCTATTAAATTCCACTCTTTAAAATTTCAACGGAAAAGTTATTAACACGAAACCGTTATAGTGCATCCCAGTTCTTCTTTTCTTTGCGCCCTTATTTTAGTTTTATTTACTTTTAGCCCCTTAAAAATAAGAATCACGCAATTTTAATATAAGAATTATATGTATATCCGCTATTGGTCATAATCCCGTGATGCCTGCTATGA
>Ga0314774_1000200_pt1 | contig 54125 bp, 47 predicted proteins | sample MetaGCBIA2018_FD_204515 | JGI IMG/M metagenome (GOLD analysis project Ga0314774, IMG submission 204515) | Cryopeg brine microbial communities from Beaufort Sea near Barrow, Alaska, United States - CBIA 2018 | ecosystem: Environmental > Aquatic > Marine > Coastal | place: USA: Alaska | collected... | reverse complement strand
GGAGGTGTTTGACATTCATAATAATTTTCATCCTTTCATCATGAACGTTTTCTGGCCTTTTGTTCAGACTCATTTCATGTTAGAAACACGATGGTCTCTTCAGACTCATTTCGTATTGGAAGAGGCTTTTCCTTGACAAATAATTACTTTCTGTTCAGTATGGACGGAACGTTCCGTCCGGAGGATTGAAATGTCATCTGTTAACGAAAATAAAAAGCAAGCGATCCTGAAAGCGGCTCTGGAACTCTTTGCTGAACATGGGTTTCACGATGCTCCGATGGCGCTTCTCGCAACGCGTGCCAAGGTTGGAGTCGGGAGTATTTATCGATATTTTATCGATAAACACGGCTTGATTGATGATCTTTATCTCGAGGTCGATATGGCGATTCAGCAGGCGATGATGCAGGGAGTGGATCGTCACCTCACTACCCGGCAGCAGTTTTTGCAGTTTATTACCAATCTGATTCTTTTCCTCGATCAACATCCGCAGGAATTTAAATTTCTGGAGCAATATTATCATTCCCCTTTCGGAATCGATAAAAAGCGTGAACAACGAATCCTTGAAAACCGGCAAGGGCGAAAGAACCATTTTATGGAGCTGTTCTTCAGGGGGAGCAATGCGGAGATCAAAGGGTTGCCGATACCGGTCCTGCTTTCTCTGGCGTTTGGCCCGGTCCTTTTTCTGCTTCGGGACGCCATCGCCGGGCTGGTCGAGCTGAATGAAACGGTGATCGGCCAGGTCGCTGAAGGGTGCTGGGATGCGATCAAAAAAAAATCAGTTTGAGTCATTGATTGAACAGTTAAATAGTACGATATATTTTATTAACTTATACGGAGCATTAACGTCATGAAACAGATCCTATCCAGATTCAACGTAAAGGGAGATTCATCTCTGTCCGGTTTATGCCTGAGGAAAAGTCGTGTCGTGAGCAGTCTTGTCCTGTTTTGTCTCGCTCTTGCACTCACAGCAACGACCCCTGGGGTCGTCAACGCAGCGCCTGGCGATCAGGCCGGACCGCCACCGCTGGTGACGGTGGTTACGGTGACCGAACAGAATGTCAATCCGCAGACAGAATATGTGGGGCACGTGGAAGCGATACAGGCGGTTGATCTACAGGCGCGCGTCAACGGTTTTCTGGAACAAGTCCAATTCAAGGAAGGGAGTGACGTCACTGCCGGCAAACTCCTCTATGTTGTTGAACCGGCTCCTTATCAGAAGAAGGTCGCTGTGAATCGGGCCAAGGTGGCCAAGGCGCAGGCGGCGGTGACTTCAACCAGCCAACACCTGCAGCGGATTCAGGCCGTGCGGGCCGGCGGGATCCCGATTACCGATATCGAAACGGCGGAGGCGAATGCGCAGCAGGCGCAAGCGGAACTTCAGGAAGCCCAGGCGGTACTGGATCTCTCTGAAATCGATCTCGAATATACGGAGATCCTGGCACCGATCAGTGGTCGCATCGGCGCAACGGCGGTGAGCAGAGGGAATCTGGTCGGCCCGACATCAGGGATTCTGGCGCGCATTGTTCAGCTCGACCCGATCCGTGTTTTGTTTTCGATCAGTGAAAATGATCTTGAAGCGGTGAAGGCGGCGCAGGTCGACGCTGTTGCCAAGAAAAACAGTGGCATGATGCAACCGCGATTGAAGATGGCGGATGGAGAATTCCTGGAAAATTCCGGGCGGATCGATTTTGTTGATAACCGGGTCGATCCGACCACCGGCACAATTGCCATACGAGCCCTGTTTGACAATCCGCAAAAACTCCTTTTGCCGGGACAGTATGTCAGGCTGGTTGTCAATCAATCTGCAGAGCAAAAATTGCCGGTGATCCCTCAGTCTGCCCTCCTTGAGGATCGTGATGGACGTTATCTGCTGCTGGTTGACGAGCAGAGTCAAGTGGTGCAACGACGGATCGTAACCGGTGTCACCGTCGGCTCGCTCTGGGCGGTTGAATCCGGTCTCGCCGCCGGTGAGCAGGTGATTGTTCAGGGGCTGCAGAAGGTTCGCCCGGGGGAGACGGTAAAGACCATGACAGCCGACGCAGGGCAAGGGAACTAATTCAATGATCTCGAAAATTTTTATCAATCGGCCACGTCTGGCCGTGGTGCTGTCGGTTTTTATCACCCTGGCCGGACTGATCGCCATGCTGAATATCCCGGTGGCTCAGTATCCGAAGATCACGCCGCCGGAAATCCGGGTTTCAGCCACCTATCCGGGGGCTAACGCCGAGGTTCTTGCAAGCAGCGTGGCGACGACGATTGAGGCCGAGGTGAACGGTGTAGAGAATATGCTCTACATGTCCTCTTCCTCTTCGAGCAGTGGCCAATACAGCCTGAGTGTCACCTTCGAGGTCGGAACGGACACCGATATCGCCCAGGTCAATCTGCAGAACCGGGTTCAGGCGGCCATCGCCAAACTTCCGCAGGAGGTGGTCGCACAAGGGGTCACGGTGCGCAAGGGGTCGGTGGATATGCTCGGAGCGATCAGCTTCTTCTCAAAAGAGAGGACGCGGGATAAGCTTTTTTTGAGCAACTATGTCAGCAGCACCATTAAAGACGCAATCGTGCGTCTGGATGGGGTGAGCGACATTTTTATTTTCGGCGAGCTTGAATACAGCATGCGGATCTGGATGGATCCGGACCGCATGACCGCGTTGGGATTGACGGCAGACGATCTGATCGGGACCATCCGCCAGAAGAATATACAGGCGGCCGTCGGTTCTATCGGTGCAGAGCCGGTGCAGACCGGGCAGCAGTTACAGTATACCCTGACGGCCAAAGGGCGGCTGCAAAATGTCGGGGAATTCGAAAACATCATCCTCCGTTCCAATGAGCAGGGGGGGCTGGTGCGGATCAAGGATGTGGCGAGAGTCGAGCTTGGCGCCAAGGCCTACAGCACCCGCGCCATTCTTAATGGGGGGCCGGCGGTGACCCTGGCCGTTTACGGTTCTCCCAACGCCAACGCGCTGGCAACCATGCAGAGCGTGAAAGCCGAGCTGGCACTACTCGCCAAGAGTCAGCCGAGCGGTGTGCAGTACCAGACCATTTATGATTCAACCAAATATATCGCCTCAGCGATTCATGAAATGGTCTGGACCCTGTTTCTGACCTTTTTGCTGGTGGTCGGCGTGACCTTTATCTTTCTCCAGGATTGGCGTGCGACTCTCGTTCCGACAGTGACGATTCCGGTCTCCTTGATCGGCACCTTTGCGGTCCTCCTGACTCTCGGGTACAACGCCAACACCATCTCACTCTTTGCTTTGATCATGTCGATCGGGCTGGTCGTGGATGATGCGATTGTTGTCGTGGAAAACGTTTATCGCGTCATGCATGAAGAGGGGTTGAGTCCGAAAGAGGCGGCGCTCAAAGCGATGGGACAGGTCACCGGACCGATCATCGCGACCACGCTGGTCCTCCTTGCGGTTTTTATCCCGGTCGCCTTTCTCCCCGGGATTACCGGTCAGCTCTACAAACAGTTTGCCGTCACCATCTGCGCTGCCGTTGTCATTTCGGCAGTCTGTGCCCTGACGCTCAGCCCGGCTCTCTGCGCCGTGCTGTTGAAAAAGCCGCTCCCGCCCCGTTTCTGGCCGCTGGTCTGGTTTAATAAAGCACTGGGTAAATCGCGCCGGGGGTATGTTGCCGGCTCAGCCTGGCTAATCCGCTGGAAATTTGTGGCTCTGCTGTTGCTGGCGATGGTGATCGGCGCGAGTTATCTGCTCTTTTTGAATCGACCGACCAGCTTTTTGCCACCAGAGGATCAGGGGCTTATCTACCTGAATGTGCAACTCCCTGAGGCGGCGGCGATGAGTCGAACCGATCAGGTGATGATGCAGGTGACCCGTGAGCTGCGCGAGATTGAAGGGGTCGACAGTGTCCTCGGCGTCAGCGGGTTCAGCCTCCTCAGCGGTCGGGGGGACAATGTCGGCTTCGGCCTGGTGATTCTGGCCCCCTGGGATCAGCGGCCAGGTCCGGGGCTGCATGTCGATGCTATTCTGAACAAGGCCCGACAAAAACTGGCGTCAATCTCTACCGCCAATATTCTCGCCTTTACCCCCCCGCCGATTCGTGGTCTGGGGCGGACCGGCGGCTTCGATTTCCAGTTGCAGTCGCTGACCGAAAAAACTCCCCAGGAATTTGTGGCGGCAGCCCAGGGTCTGGTGGTCGCTGCAAATCAGGATCCGGCGCTGAGTCGCGTCTTCAGCACCTATACGGCGAACACCCCACAACTGGCGTTGAATATCGACCGAAATCGGGCTGAGATGCTCAAAGTTTCGGTCAGCGAAATCTTCTCCACCCTGCAGACGCAGCTCGGCGGGCGGTATGTCAATGACTTCAATCTGGAAAACCGCGGCTATCAAGTCAAGGTTCAGGCGGACGCAAAGCATCGTGATGCAATCGACGACATCGATCGTCTCTATGTGCGGAGCAGCACGGGGAAAATGGTGCCGATGACGAGTCTGGCGACACTCTCGACAGAGCTTGGACCACAGACGGTCGATCGGTACAATCAGCTCAACAGTATCAAAGTGAATGGCGGAGCGGCGTCGGGGTACAGCTCAGGCGAAGCGATGGCGGCGATGGAGCGGATTGCGACCGAAACCCTCCCCGAAGGGTACAGCTTCGACTGGTCCGGAATGTCGTATCAGGAGCGTAAGAGCAGCGGGCAGGTGACAGTCCTCTTTGCGCTCGCCCTGCTGTTTGCCTACCTCTTTCTGGTCGCCCAGTATGAAAGCTGGAATATCCCGATGTCGATCATTATCTCGGTCCCGGTGGCGACCCTCGGGGCGTTGGTCGGGCTCTGGCTGACCGGAGGGAATCTCAGTATCTACGCACAGATCGGCCTGGTATTGCTGGTTGGACTGGCCTCTAAGAATGCCATCCTGATTGTCGAGTTTGCCCAGTCCCGGCGCGAAGATGGCCTCTCTATCGCCGAGGCGGCGGTTGACGGTGGTCGTATCCGGTTTCGCCCGGTGCTGATGACCTCTTTCACCTTTATTTTCGGGCTCCTCCCGATGGTGATTGCGACCGGCGCCGGCGCCGGGAGTCGTCAGGCGATCGGCATCACCGTCTTCAGCGGTATGTTGAGTACAACCCTGTTCGGGATCTTCCTGATTCCGGTGCTCTATTTTCTGTTTCAATCGGCACGTGAAAAAGGGAGCGCCTGGCGCGCACGCAGACGGGAGAGAGGGCATCATGGTTGAATTTGAACGAAACAAACGACGAGGGAACATAATAATGACGAACTGTTCTTATAGCTTTCATGCCATGCAAAAAGGGATGCGTCATACCCTCTCGGTCGTGTTGATCGCCATTGCCGTTACACTCGCCGGCTGTGCCGGGGTGGGGCCCGATTATTCACCGGTGGAGCCTCAGGCTCCTGAGGCATGGAACACGACACTGCAGGGGGGGGTGAATGCAGAAGAGCCGACCCCGGCCGATCTTGCTCAGTGGTGGACAATTCTGCACGATCCTCAGCTTACTTCTCTTGAACAGCGCGCTGTTGCCGGGAATCTCGATCTGAAAGAGGCGCAATCGAGAATACGCGAAGCGCGAGCGATGCGTGGGATCAGCAGTTCAAAATACTATCCGACAGTCGATGCCGGTGCGGCGGCAACGAAATCACGCAGCAGCGAAAACAGCGGCACCGGTACAACCCGCGAGCTTTATGCCGCCGGATTCGATGCAAGCTGGGAACTTGATATTTTTGGCGGCGTCAGACGATCGGTGGAGGCGGCGCAGGCGAGTCTGGAAGCGACAGAGGAGGATCTCAACGCCCTGCAGGTGAGCCTGCTGGCAGAAGTGGCGCTCAATTATGTTGATCTACGCACCTATCAGACCCGTCTTGAGGTGAATCTGAAAAGTATTCAGGCCCAACAAAAGAGCTACGAACTGAACGATTCACGCTTTCAGGCCGGGATTATCGGCGAACTTGCTGTGCAGGAGTCGTTACGGATTCTGGAGAGCACAAGAGCTCTGGCACCGGCACTGGAGACCGGGCTCGACGCGGCAAAAAACCGTCTCGCCGTGTTGCTCGGGGGGCGACCGGGGAGTCTGCATGCGGAGCTGGCGATCAGTCACCCTCTTCCGAACCTGCCACCGACTGTTGCAGTCGGGATTCCGGCCGAAACCTTGCGGCGACGCCCGGATATTCGCCGGGCGGAACGTAATCTTGCGGCTCAAACGGCCCGTATCGGTGTGGCGACGGCGGATCTCTATCCTAAATTTCGACTGCTCGGCACCGTGGGACTCGAATCGCTGAGCGCCGGCGATCTTTTTCAAGGTGCCAGCAAAACCTGGGGGTTTGGCCCGAGTGTGAGCTGGAACCTGTTTGATGCCGGTGCCGTTCGCCGCAACATTGAGGTGCAGACTGCCCGGCAGGAGCAGGCGTTGATCCAGTATGAACAGACTGTCCTGTCCGCACAGGAAGAGGTAGAGAATGCGCTGTTTGCCTATGCCAGAGAACAGCTGCGGCGGGAGTATATTTCAAAGGCGACTCTCGCCGCAGCGCGGGCAGAAGAGCTCGCCCGTGATCAGTATCAGGCGGGGCTGGTCGATTTTAATAATGTGCTGGATACCCAGCGTTCCCTGCTTGTTCTTCGGGATGAATTGGCCCGTAGCGATGGAGATATGATTGCAAATCTGGTCAGGCTCTATAAGGCCCTGGGGGGCGGGTGGCTCTCTTTAGCCGCCAACGAAGAAAAGTCCTGACCCCTTTAAGATCTGCGATTCAGACCGATTTTCGATCGACCCCGCGGAAATGAATCACTTCAGCGAGATGGATATTTTCGGTCTGCTCACTTTTGGCGAGGTCGGCGATGGTGCGTGTAACTTACAAGATCATCTCTTGCTTATCAGGAGGTCCCATGCTTTTCCAAAGGGATAAAGCGGGTGAAAAGGTCACGCCCTTCGCGCCAGATCAACAGCAGAAAACCGGCCGGAAAGAGTGCCGCCAGCGGGATGGCGGCCCAGACCCGGTGATTCCAGGAAAAAGCGAGGGGCAACAGACTGTAGGCGAAGAGCAGCAGGTTAAACAGCAGATAGACACGCCCTTTTTGCGCACAGACGTTACTCAGCGCGGTGTGGCGACTGCGGCCGGCGAGACCGAATTTGGGGGTGCGTTCAAAGACTCCGCCGCTCCGGGTCAATCCCTGGAGGATGGCGACTGCGAGGCTGGGGGCAAGGCCGATACAGAGCGCAGGGAGCAGCGGCAGGTAGCGCAGACCGGCAAAGTTGCGCCGCACCAGCAGATGCAACAGAAAGAAGAAGGTCAAGGCGCCGCTGGCGCCGAAAAAGAGCGGCAGATCAAGGCGCAGCAGCTGATAGGGACCGATGCCGACCCGCCAGCTCATGACCGGGTAGAGGGTCAGCACGATCAGGGTCGCGAGGAGCCAGCCGAAGTTGGCCAGCAGGTGAAAACCAGCTTCAACTTTGACCTTAAAAGTGAGTGGCGCACGCCAGATGCGCGGTAGTAGCTTGCGCGCGGTCTGCAACGACCCCTTGGCCCAGCGCTGCTGCTGGCTGCGAAAAGCGGCCAGGGTTACCGGCAGCTCCGAAGGGACGGCGACCTCATCGAGATAGATAAAACGCCAGCCTGCCAATTGTGCGCGGTAGCTCAGATCGAGATCTTCGGTGACGGTATCGGCCTGCCAGCCGCCAGCGGCATCAATCGCCTGGCGCCGCCAGAGACCGGCGGTGCCGTTGAAGTTGAAGAAGAGGCCGCGGCGAAAGCGGACCAGGTGTTCGATACGGAAATGGGGTTCGAGCAAGATCGTCTGAACACGGGTCAGCCAGGAGTGTTCACTGTTGCAGAAACTCCAGCGGGTCTGCACCATACCGATCCGAGGGTCGCGGAACTGCGCCACCGTGCGGTGCAAGAACTCGGGCGACGGGATAAAGTCGGCGTCGAAGATCGCCACCAGCGATCCCCGGGCAATCTTTAGCCCTGCCGCCAGCGCACCCGCCTTGTAGCCGCTCCGTTGCGCGCGACGGAGCACCTGCATGTCGACGCCGCGTTCGCGCCAATAGGCGCTGCGCTCATCGACCAGCGCACAGGTTGCGTCGTTCGAATCGTCAAGCACCTGAATTTCGAGCCGTTCTGCGGGCCAGTCGAGATGAGCCGCCGCATCGAGCAGGCGCACCGCAACAAATTGCTCGTTATAGAGGGGGAGCTGCACGGTCACGATCGGCAGCACTTCACCCTCGGCAGCACAAGGTGGCAACGGGTCGCCCCGGTGCCGTTCGCGTAGCCAACAGCCGAGCAGCCACAATCGATGCAGACCATAGAGCGCCAGCCCCGCCAGCGAAGTAAAATAAAGCCCGGCGCACAAACGGGTCAGAAGTTCCATCATAACATGTTGTCTCGTTATCTTCTTTACTGCACCAGCGCAGAGCTGAAGCACTTTCCCACCAAATTCGAAGCTATTTTAACGCTGAGCTGCAGAACATTGCAGAGAATAAGATTCTCTCTCCACCTCTGAAGTTAAAACGATTCAGTTATCCTCACCAAGCTGTCGACTTTCAAACAGATACCGGTGCGGATGCCACCCCTTGAGCTCGGCCCGGTCCCCCGTTATCTTAAGATCGGCGACGGGCAGCAGCCAGAATTTCGCGCTCCATAATCGCCACTCTCCCTTAAGTTGCAGATGGCCGTCGCCGTCGCTGCGACCGACCGCCAAAACTTGTCCATCACGCGGATTGCCAGTGTGACGCACCAGGGCGTACTCGATCTGCGCAGCGAGGCCTCGGGCGCTGAAACAAAAAGTACCACGCTCCGAATCATAGCTCAACTGACCGGTGGCGCCGCCGGCAACCGGTTGCCAGTCGGCCGGATTCTTGGCCTGCAACAATACCCCTTGTGCAGCCGCCACCGGCACAACTCCGCCGAAAATTAGCAGAAGCAGCAGGATCAGCACCCCGTTGCCTCCTGATCTCGACCGGTTTATGGTCGCGGCCGTCGGTTCCAGGCTTCCATCCCCCCCTCGTAATTTCGCCCGTTACGCAGCCCCGCAAGCTGGTAGACCAGCCAGGCGTAAGCCGAACGGATGCCACCTGTACAGTAAAAAGCGATCGGCATCTCAGGATCGATGTCATTTTCTACGAGGAGTTTCTTCAACGCCTCCGGTGTCAGGGGCGTACGATTTGCCCCTTGATAAAAGTCTTCCCAGGGGATCCGCACCGCACTCGGCACCCGCCCTTTTACCCATTCGAGCAGCGAGCGGACGTCGACCAGGGTCAGACTCTGCGGCGCTTGCACGATCTCGTCGGTAGAGATGAAGAGTTCCGCTCGGGGTGAGATCTGATAGGTGACAATCTCTCTGGCCGGAGAGGAATCGCAGGTCATGGGGAGCTGCGCCTCTTGCCAGGCCTGAATCCCACCGTCTAACAGACGGATCGGTCCCTGATGGCCGAGCCAGGCGAGCAGCCAGACGGACCACCCTTCCCCCCCCCAGCTGGTGTCTGCGTCACCGTAGACCACCAGAGGTGTGGTCGCACTGATGCCGAGCTGACCGAGAACAGCGGATAATTCCTCCGGCTGCCAGGAGCGGTAGGGGGTTCCTTGCGCGTCGTTTCTGGTGTAGTCTTCCCACGAAAAGGAGTCGGCTCCGGGCAGATGCCCGGCCGCCCACTGTCCCTTGGGGCGCGCATCGAGCAACACCCAGCGATCAGTCTGCTGCTGCAGGGTCGCGGCCTTGATCAAACCGAGATCGGGCCCCTGATCGGTGATAAGATCGGTCACGCGACTTACTCCCAAATCCGCTGCCTGCAGCGGCGACAGAAGACCCGCTATGAGCAGCATGCTCCCCGCCAGCCACAACCGCTGGAAAAATTTAGCCCTTTTGTGTCCGATTCTGTTCATCATTATTGGCTCCCTGTTCTGGCTTGCCCTGCAACCTGACCTGCGGTTAGTGGTTCCTGAAGTTATCGGGGTCTGCGCCCTCTGCGTGGTGGCGCTGGGGGTGCTGCTGTTTTTCTGCGAGCGCGGCCTCATCCGCTGCCCGACGCTGCTGATTCTGATAGTGGCCCTGCTTTTACGGCTCTTTTTTGTCGCCGGGCCGCCGCAGCTTTCCGACGATCTCTACCGTTACCTGTGGGATGGCCAGCAACTGCGCCAGGGGGGCAACCCCTACGCCGCCGCGCCGGCGGTCGCATCGGCCAGTATCGAACAGGAGGCAATACGCGGGAAGATCAACCATCCCGAACTGGTGACCATCTATCCGCCGGCGGCCCAGCTCCTCTTTGGGGTCGGCACCCTGTTCGGCAACGGCGCCAGCGGGTTCAAACTCTTTTTGGTGCTGCTCGATCTGCTCATGTGTATGGTCCTGCTCCGCCTGCTGGCCGTTTTGCACCGCCCCCCCTGGTGGGTGATTCTTTACGCCTGGAATCCGCTCCCAATCCTCGAAATTGCCAGCTCCGGGCATATCGACGGCGCTGCGGCGCTGTTGCTCCTCGCCGCGGTGTTGTTGCTGATCCGAAAAAACGACAACAACCCTGAACAGGGACAGAGGGTCGCGGTGAATCTGGGGCGATCACAGAGGAGCGCCCCTACGGCGATCTCCCAATGGCTTGCCGGGGGGTTATTTGGTGCGGCGGTGCTGGTCAAGCTCTTGCCGCTGGTTTTTCTCCCCGCGCTGCTCCTGCTCTGTCGGGGTGTCTGGCGTTTTTTCCTGGGGGGGGTGAGCCTGTGCACGCTGTTGTTGTGCCTGCTCTTCTGGCCCGAATTGACCAACGGCCTGGCCACCCTCGATCTCTACCTGCGCAACTGGGAGTTCGCCGGTTTCGCTTTTCACCTGTTGCGCGATCTGACCTCGGGCGGAACGGCTCGCCTGCTGCTCGCCGGAACTTTCGTCCTGACGGCGGCGGGGCTCTATCTGCGGGCCTGGCGGCAGAACACCCCTTTCGCCGTGATAGAGGTGAGCTATTCCCTCGCCCTGGTTTTTCTGCTGCTGACCACCACCCTGCACCCCTGGTATGCCCTCTATCTGGCGGCGCTGCTGCCGCTGGCCGGCGGTCCGGCCGGCATCGTGCTCTGCTGGTCGGTGCTCCTCGGCTATCAGGTGCTGATCCCCTATGCCATTCTCGGCCAGTGGCAGGAACAGACCTGGGTGGGGGGGGCGATCGTCAGCGCTCCGTTTTGCGCGCTCCTCGGCGGGTTACTGGCTGCGCGCTGGCTGCGCTCAAGCGCTCACGCCCGATGACCCACAAAATTTTGAACCCGGCCCGAAAAACTCCGCTCAGGGTCCGACTGATTTTTGATTCTCCGGCAATTCGCACCCGGTAAGGAAGCGGCAGCTCCGTTACCCGCAGTCCTGACTTGAGGGCGCGGATCTGCATTTCCACCGTCCAGCCAAAGCTGCGATCCTGCATCTTAAGCTGTTCGAGCGCTCTCCAGTGAATCGCGCGCAGCGGTCCCAGATCCTGGTAGCTGTGCCCCCAGCAGAGGCGGATCAGCCGTGTGGCGAGCCGGTTGCCGAATCGCTGCTGAACGCTTAAGGCGCCGGGTCCTTCCGGTATGCGCTGCGCCAGGGCCAGGTCGAAACGGTCATCGGTTAAACAGCGGAACAGCTGTGGCAGATTTTCTACCCCGTCACTGCCGTCGGCATCGGCAAAGGCAACAATCTCGGGGGGATCCTTGCGCAGTTCTGCCAGTCCGGCAAGGCAGGCGGCTCCGTAGCCGGGGAGTGCCTCATGGACAACTTCGGCTCCGGCGGCGCGGGCGACGGCGGCGGTGGCGTCAGTTGAACCGTTGTCGACCACCAGGACCCGTGTCACCGCAGCGGGAATTCGCTCCAGCACCTGCGGCAGCGACAGTTCTTCATTGCGCGCCGGGATGATCAGGGCCACCGATCTTTGCGTCACTCGCTCATCCTGATCTGAGATCCCTTGAAGCGTCGATAGGCGACCGGCAGCAACGACACCAGCACGACCAGACCGAGGCCGAGTAGAACCTGGGGGGAAATGCTGCCGCGCCACAGATCGAACAGCGAACTGGAAAAAACGATAAACGCAATGCAGGCCGGCAACATACAGATAAAGGTTGCAACCAGATAGGCACCAAAAGAGACTTTCGTCAGGCCAAAGGCGTAGTTTAGCAGGTTGAACGGGAAGGCGGGGATCAGCCGGGTGAAGGCGACCACCTTCCAGCCGTGCTGGCCGACCTCGGCGTCGAGCTTGGCCCAGGTCGGACCGGTCAGTTTGGCGGCCACCCAGTCGCGGGCCAGATAGCGGGCCGTCAGAAACGCGAGCGAAGCTCCAGTGGTCGCGCCGATGATCGTATAGAACACTCCCCAGACCGGGCCGAAGAGGAGTCCCCCGACAAGCGTAATCGGCAAACCGGGCAAAAAAAGCACCGGCGCCAGGGCGTAGATCAGCATGTAGATCAAAGGAGCGAGGACGCCATAATCGGCGATCAGGGCCTGAAGCTTCTCCTGTTGCAGATACTGGCCAGCGCCGGATACCTGGATACCGGCGATAAAGACAACTAGAAAAGTCAAAAAGATCAGCGGTTTCCACACCGGTTTCTTCGGCACATTTTCGTCGGCAAGGCAGTTTCTTTCACGGCTCACGGCAAAACCCTTTTTGCGCTTGAACGTTCTTTTCAAACGTAACCGGTTCAGATAGGTCAGAGGTGCTCTGGCGCCTTTTTTCTTGTTTGCAAGGGTCGCCTGCGGGGCAAAGAGGATATCGACCAGATGGTTGGTCGGCGTCTCATTGCCGAGTGCCTGTACGCATCCGGCGCAGTAACTGATGGTTCGGCGCCCGGCGGCTTCGCGCTTGCGCAGATTTTTCCACTCGCCGGCCAGTTCGGGATTGAACAGGTCGACCCCGCCCCCTTTGCCGCAGCAGATCGTGGTGCGCCCGGAATGCGGCATCTCTTCCACGGTCAACCCCTGGCGCTGCAACAAAGTGCGCACCGCCGCATGGGTCGGGGTCGCATGGCGGATCACGCAGGGGTCGTGAACGGTGACCGTGCCGCTGGCGCCTTGCGGCTGCAGACCGGCGTCGGCCAGCACTTCCCACACCGTACGCACCTTCAGCACCTGAGCGAAACGCTCGAACATCACCTGGCAGTTGGGGCAGGCGATCAGTACCTGTTTCACCCCTTGCGTCACCAGCCAGTCGCGCATCTCGTTGAACATGCTGTCGACGTAGGCTTCGCGCCCGAGGCTGTGTGAGGGCTTCAGGCAGCAATCGAAAACAATGCCGACCTGCGGATCACTCTTCTGCAGCTGACTGAACACCCGATTGACCCCGGCGGGACGCGTGCCGGCGAGGGAACAGCCGGGGAAGAAGATCGTCGTGCAGTCCTGCGGTAACCGGTAAAGGGTGAAACGGCGTGAAGTGCCGAGCTTTTCGTAGTTTTTCAACGGTGCGTGGGAGGCAAACTCGCCATGATTGCGATCGATCGCCTCACGCCGCATCTCCAGAAAGAGCGTGTCGAGTCGCAACTGTTGCGGACAGACCGTCGTGCACAACCCGCAAAGGGTGCAATCAAAGGCGCTGGTCAACGCTTCAAGCGACCCGCCACCAAGGGAGGTGGCGATCTTCAACGGGTTGCCGCTGCGCTGTAAATAGGCGCACTCACTGACACAGATCCCGCACTCGTCGCAGCCGGATAAAACTTCCGCCTGGAGGTTCTGTAAGGTCAGACGCAGAGCCTGGTTGCTTTGGGACATCAGACCTTCTTTCATGGTGTGGCGAATGCAATCGCCAGGGTATAGGTTGCCCCTGCGGCGGTGTTCTGACCGTAAACTGTCGGGGTCCAGGCCGCCTCAAGCGCCCAGGCCGGGGAGAGTTTGTAACCGACCGTCAGGTCGAGTTTGGCCAGATCGAAGTTATTGGTGGTCGTCGGATTGCCGGTGGCGTCGGTGCGGTTGCCATTGTCAACGCTGTAAATGCCGTCCAGTTTCCCCCGGGTATAAATCTTTTGCGTCAGATCGAAGCCGATCTCAACCAGATAGCGGATCTCGTCAGAGGGCGCCCCGTCGCGCCAGCGATAGCCGAGTTCGAAGTTGGTGTAACCGGGGAGCAGCGGGTAGAGGGAGCGTCCGTAGAGAACTTTCCCTTCGATATCGTACTGGCCGTTGCCGAGCGGCAGATAATCTCCCTCGTCGTACGCTTCGGGAATCTTTACCACCCCCTGCACCGCAAAGACGCCGAGATCATTTTCGAGCAGCCGCCGGCGCAGACCCAGATCGATATCGCCAATTCCCCAGCTGGTGTCGGTGCGTAGATCGTTGTCATTTTCGATCCGTTTGTAGGCCAGCGAACCGAAAATCGTCCAGGGGTCAGTCAGGCCGTATTCGAAATAGTTGCTCAGGTTGTCGTCGGTGAACTCGCCGTTGTTGGCGAAGTCGCTCCGGTCGCCGTCGCCATCGAAGTTACGGTCGGCGAAATAGTAATTGAGCGCCACCCGATTGTAGAGGTGACCTGCTTTTTGGGTCCAGGCCCCGGCGAAGCAGACCGAGACCGAAGTCGCCAGCAGCAACAGGGCCGCCAGGGTTAAATGGATGATTCTCTTCATGGAAGAGCTCCTGAGATTGAATGTGATCACCCCGCAGCAAGCAGTTGCTGCGGGGTAAAATTAAATGCTGGGTAATGCAACTCAGAACCCCACTTCTCACCCAATCCCTCCCATGACAGGAAGAGCCGGGAAGAGCAGGCTCAGCTGTGCGGAATAGTTACAAATCCAACTATAAGCCGGTCGCAACGGGTCGGCCGGAAAGCTCCTGCCGCCAGCCGTCGGTGCTGCCCGGAATCGCCGGGTCCTTGAGGTAGGAAGCATCTTCAACATAATTAGTGCTCCAACCGGCCCAGCCATCCGAATAGTTGCGGATGTTGGTGTAACCCAACAGATAGGCATAAAAATAGGCCAGGCTCGAACGGTAGCCGCTACCGCAATAGAAAATCACTTCCTTGTCAAACTGTCTGGCGGAAAGGGTCGAGCTGATCCCCAGTTCATTCCACTGAGCGCGCACTTCGGTATAGCTGCGCAGGGTACCGTCGCTGTCGCTGTAGTCACGCGCGGCATCATCGGCATTATAGGCCCAGATCGCACCGGGAATCCGGCCTCTGTTGACCAGATAATCGTAGCCGCTGACAAGTCCTACATACTCGCTGCCGGCACGCACATCAACCAGCTGGGTGGCGCTATCGTTGTAGTGGGTTTCAACATAGTTGGTTGTGGCGCGACTGGTGTCGAGCACTGTGTCCGCATAGGTCGTTGCCAGCGGATTGTTGATTGTAGTTTCGACCGGATAACCGCTGCCCTGCCAGGCGGCGAAACCACCATTGAGGATGCGCACATCGGTCACCCCGGCATAGTGGAGCACCCACCAGAGGCGCGCGGCAAAGATGTTACTGTCGCTATAAACCACCACCGTGGTGTCGGCGCTGATCCCCATGCTCCCCACGGCCGCTTTCAGTTCATCATCAGGAAGCAGGAACCAACGCGGAAAGCCGTTTTCGTAGGTATCTGAATTGGAATGGATCGCGCCGGGGATGTGCCCCTGCAGATAGGATGCATCGGCCCAGCCCTGGGCCATATCGTCAAAACTCCCCCATTGGGTTTCAAAGATCAGATATTTGTGGTTGCGGTCATAGGAGTATTCGGGCGGCGCGGCACTGGTGCTGCCGGGCGCGTGGTAATCGATCAGCCCCTTGACCCAGGCCGGATAGACCACCGTCGCAAAGTTCGGTGCTTTCTCCATCGGCAAGCTGGTGTTGTCGGCCCAGTCCCAGATCGATGCATCGTAGTTGGACGCACGTTGATAGCCCATCAGACGCAGCAGGAAGTAGACATAGCCGCTGCGAATCCCGGCAGTACAATTTGAGGTGACTTCCTTGTCCGGAGTGATGCCGCGCGACTCAAGCAGGGCCTTGAGTTCCGCATAACCAAGGGTTGTCTTGTCGCTGTTGAAGAACCAGGCATAGGGGATATTGACCGCTTGGGGGATATGTCCGCCGCGGGTTTCACCGTACAACTGCCAGCCGCTGAATTCCTCGTCGGTGCGCGCATCGATCACCGCGAAATCACGATCATACAGACGTGCCGCAATCGAATCGGAATCGGATTTAACGCTCGCCTTGACTGCCGCGGTATAGGTGGTCGCGGCCAAAGTCACCGGCGTCGCGTCGCTCGGGCGCTGATCGGCCTGCATTTGTCCCAGCCGCCATCCAGAAGATGCACGTCGCTGCTGCCCAGATACTCAAACATCCAGAACAGCCGCCCCGCCGCCCCCCAGGACGCCGAGGTGTTATCGTAAATCACGATGGTTGAATCATCGGCGATCCCCGCTGCACCCAACTGCGCAGCAATCGCCGCCGTATCGTTGAGCCCGACTCCCTTGTTCCAGAAGGCACTGTGCTGCAGGTTGATCGCCCCCGGGATGTGAGCCAGTGCATAGGCGTCGGCCGAGCGCGCATCGATGATGACCAGAGGGCTGGCCACCGCAGCCGCGGTAACGTTGACTTGCAGCGAATCCGCCGACACCAGCAGCCCGGCATTGGGAAACGCGGCAGATGCCGCCTCAAGTCCCACCGGCTCGGTGGTCTGAGGGGCCTTGACCTCCGAACTGCTGCCGCACCCCGCCAGCAAAAAAATTATTAAAACCAGCAAAATCGAGTGAATGCCCTGCCGTGTAACGTTCATCTGGAATGCTCCGTCCTGTGAGTGGAATCAAAATAAACAGGTCGGGATGATAACAGCCACACCCATGAAAAAGCGAATCGAAAATATCGATAGATTCAATACTTGGTATTCAAATAACCGATAGTGAATTCCCCCTGGATTTGGTGATCCTCCTGGCGGGTCAGTCAACATCTCGCAAATCACGACTTACAGAACAAAATAAACCTCAGCCTGTGTATGCGGGCCGGGGCTTTCTCATCAGTTGGTTCCGATCAAGAAAAAAGGGGTCAAGTCCGCTGTTGGCTTTTAGCAATTCGTGACCTGAGTTTTTCAAGCTACTGACTCCCCTCACTGTCAACTGTTTTGAGTTCCTTGATACGCTGCACCGCGCTGCTGACGGTGCTCGGCTCGGGGGGAAGTTGTTGTTTTATTGCTTTAAGCCAAAGTTAAATCTTCCGATCCAAATTCCGATACGGTATCGATTCAGCCAGATGAATGGTTTCAATCTTTGCATTGCCAGCCAGATTGACAATGGTTCGGGCCAGTTTGAGGATACGGGTGTAACTACAGGCCGATCAAGCCGGTCGGTGACCTGGTCCAGTAGCTTTTCTCCCGCCTCTTTTGTTCTAGCCGCTCTTTTTTACAGCCCGGATTTCCGATCGACCCCGCGGAACTGAATCGCTTCGGCGAGATGAATGTTTTCGATCTGCTCACTTTTTGCCAGATCGGCGATGGTGCGGGCAACTTTGAGGATCCGGGTGTAACTCCGGGCCGAAAGCCCGAGCCGGTCGGTGACCTGTTCCAGCAGCTGCTCTCCGTCGCTGTTCAGCTTACAAAATCGCCGGATATGCCTCGACTGCATCTGGCTGTTGGCGTGGAGACCGTATGGGGTGAGCCGGATATTCTGGACGATTCTCGCTGCCTCGACTCGCCCTCTGACATGAATAGACGCTTCGGCATCGATCGGGTCGGCGAGGTCCTTATGAGCGACGCGCGGCACTTCGATATGGAGATCGATCCGGTCGAGGAGTGGGCCGGAAAGACGGGTGCGGTACTTCTGGAGCATCGGCGGGGTGCAGTTGCAGCTGTGCTGGTTGTCGCCGAGATAGCCGCAGGGGCAGGGGTTCATCGCTGCGACCAGCATGAAAGAGGCCGGATAGGTGAGGGTGACCGCCGCCCGGCTGATGACAACCTTGCCGTCTTCGAGCGGCTGGCGGAGCATCTCGAGGACATTCTTCTTGAATTCAGGGAGCTCATCGAGAAACAGTACGCCATTGTGCGACAGCGAGACTTCACCCGGTCTCGGCACCGACCCTCCGCCGATCAGCCCGGCGTCGGAGATGGTGTGGTGCGGACTCCGGTAGGGGCGCCTTACCACCAGTGCATCGCTCTGCGGCAACAGCCCGGCGATAGAGTGAATTTTCGTTGTCTCAAGCGCCTCTTCGAAGCTCGGCGCGGGGAGAATCGAGGGGAGCCTCCGGGCGAGCATGGTTTTGCCACTCCCGGGTGGGCCTGAAAGAAGAATATTATGTCCGCCGGCGGCTGCGATCTCCAACGCCCGTTTGGCATGTTCCTGCCCACGGACTTCGGAAAAATCGTCGCTCGACTCGCTGCTGACTGCAAACAGTGTGGCGGTGTCGATTTGGCACGGCTCAAGCTGAATCTTTCCGGCGAGAAAGTCAATCACTTCTCCCAATGTTTTCACCCCGTAAACCGGGAGTCCATCGACCAGCGCCCCTTCACGGGCATTCTCATACGGTACGATCAGTCCGTCGAGTTCCCAGCTTCGCGCTGCAACAACCACCGGTAGGATGCCGCGTACCGGTTTGATCTTTCCGTCGAGAGAGAGTTCTCCTAAAAAGAGATAGTTCCCTTTTGGCTCCCCTTTCAGGATGCCGGTTGCGAGCAACAGCCCGACCGCCATCGGGAGATCGAAAACGGTCCCTTCTTTGCGGATGTCTGCCGGTGCCAGATTGATGGTTATGCGGCGGGCGGGGAATTCGTACCCGGAATTTTTAACCGCCGATTTGATCCGATCCTTGCTCTCTTTGACCGCCCCTTCCGGAAGTCCGACCGTTGAGAATTGCGGCAGTCCTTGAGCGATATCGACCTCTACTTCGACGCGGTAGGCGTCAATACCGAGCAATGCTCCTGATAAAACCTTGGCAATCATCTTACGCCCTCCAATGTCATAGCAAAAAGATGAGAAAATGTTTGTCTCTGCGCAATCTGTATCCGGCCCGCATTAATCTGTCATCTCTGATGATCCGAGCGACTGGTGTTGCCTTGGTTTTCTCAACTTTGATGCTCTGATTTGAACTGATGGTGGGTGTCCCCCCTCCCTTATTCTTAAAGATAAAACGTAGCCCTGTCATAGCGTATTCAATGCTGAATTGATAGTTAAAATTTGAAGATACTAAGGAAAAGCGAGGTTCACTTGCGGTGCACAGTTTTGTGTCTGGTCAGTATTCCAGATGACAGAGGGCGTTCGTTATGCAACTATGTTTGAACGTCTGTCAATTTCTGTTGAAGATTTTGTTCGACATTTTTGGGTGACAGTCATTAATCCGACTCACCTTTACACCTATAGAGAGATATAACGAGCATGCAAATTGAGATAAAGAAGGATAATTTAAAAACGTTTTTCATCATGTTGGGCCTCTGGCTTGTGACGATTATTTGTATAATTTTTTTCATCATTAATAAAAATAAACATCAAGGGGATGAGTATGCAGCTGTTGCTACACCCTATATCGAGCAGGCGATTGAAAAAATATCACAATGGGATCCTACGATAACCAGAGCTTTGATGGCTCCTGAGATTTCAAAAACGATTTCGGAAGAGCGACTTGTCCAGACGATGATCAAATTTTCGAAGTTGGGCCCGCTTCTGAGTATGGAAGCGCCGGAGTTTGAAAAATTATATTCTGAGGAAACGGGCAATATCGGCAAGCAGACAATTCTCGAATATAAGGTCGATGCAAAATATGAGAACGGCGATGCCTTTATCGCCATCAAACTGCTTGTTCGAGAGGACTCCTTTGATCTTTATCCGTTCAATATCAGCTCAGCGGCTCTGGCTGAATAACTCCTCCCTTTAGTTCCAAACCAAAAAGGGGCGGACTGCATTGCAGTCCGCCCCTTTTTTAACTGGTGATCGACCTTCCTATTGAGGTGAAACCTTAATCTCGACCCGCCGATTGACCTGACGACCATATTCGGTGTTGTTGTTTGCAATTGGACGGCTTTCGCCAAAACCGACGACGGTGATGCGATTTCCGGAGACTCCGGATGCAAACAGGATGTTTTGTACGGCACTGGCCCGATTAACAGAGAGGGTCTGATTGCTCGACTCGCTTCCGGTGCTGTCGGTGTGGCCGCTGATCAGGACTGTGGTCTTGTCATATTGGGAGAGGATATTGCCGAGTTTGGCGACATCGCTCTGTGCCGCGTAGGTGAGAGAAAAGCTGCCGACGTTAAATTGGTTGTCGGAGCGAAAGGTAATGAAAAGGACCTCCCCCTGGCGGATGATGTTGACCCCTTCCACCGATGCGTAGGCTGCGCGCAGCTCTTCTTCCTGCTTATCCATATAGTTGCCGATGCCGGCTCCGGTTCCGGCGCCAACCGCTGCACCAATGCCGGCTCCGATCAGCGTTGAGCGGGTATTCTTTCCGGCCGCCTGGCCGATGAGGGCACCGGAGGCGGCGCCAATGAGCGCACCATAGCCAGCGTCTTTTTGGGTGTTGCTGGTGGTCTCGGCACAGCCAGTCAGAATAAAGGCAATAATCAGGGCAAATAGGGTGAGTCGTTTCATGTTTATCTCCAAAGTAAGGTAATAGTTAATTTTGTGATCATTTGTCCTTTTAAGGATAGACTCTAATGACCTGTTCTGCAACCAGTCCCGGCTTTTCTTTGTCCTCAATTTCAACAGTGAAATTGTAGACTACCTCGACGCCGTCACCTGCCGGGCGAGCTTCGACCAATGTTGTTCTGGCCCTAACCCTTTCGCCGCAGAGGACGGGGTGCGGGTAGCGGATACGGTTAAGTCCATAGTTGACGCGCAGACGCATCCCGGGAAAATGCTCGGCGAGGTAGTTCGGACTGTTGCTGCCGGACAGAAAGGGGAGGAGGGAGAGGGTTAAAAAACCGTGTGCCACGGTGCGGCCGTAAGGGGATTCTTTCTCTGCCCGTTGCGGGTCGGTGTGGATCCATTGATTGTCGCCGGTCACCTCGGCGAATCGATCGATGCGCTGCTGGTCGATGGTCAGCCAGTCACCGACAGCAAGCTCTTTGCCGGCTTGTCGATTTAGCTGTTCAATGAGTTGTTCGTTGGCGGACATGTTTCCTCCTTATAGGGAGCTGCGCTGATCAGGTCATGCTGCTGCCGAGTACCTGCTCTGTCCGGCTGTAGCCGAGGTCGATCATTTCGGCCGCCCGGTCGAATTCGAGTGTGCCGCAGACATTGCGCGGAAGTTCGATCAGTATATCCGGCGGGTAGGCGGCCAACTTCTGTCGGGCGATCGTCGCTTGCATGGCGTCGAACGATTGATCGGTAATATCGAACATATCCCAGCTGCCGTCATCATCAACATCATCAGCTGTGAGGCTACTGATAAATTGTAAGATTTTTTCATGAAGTGGTGCCTGATTGCCATTATTCGGGGTATCGACCGGCAGTCGTTGTGGCAAACGGACCGGAGCACCACCTAAGTTGACGGCGATGGTCATGTCGGTGTTGTCTTTGAAGGTTGGTGCGATCGGTACCGGATTGAGAATGCCGCCATCGAGGAGCAGGGTGCCGTTGAGGCTAAAGGGAGTGAAGAAGAGAGGGAGCGAGATCGAGGCGCGAATCGCGTCGAATAGCGGGCCGCTGTTGATCCAGGCTTCTTTCTCTTTGCGAATGTCAGAAGCGACAGCGGTGAATGGAATCGGCAGATCTTCGATTAACTGGGCGCCGATCAGGTCGCGCAGGGTGCTGATTATCCTCTCCCCTTTGACAAAACCGTCGCGGGCGAAAGAGAGATCGAGGAGCGAAACCATATCGATCTTGCGGATGGCGCGGACCCACTTTTCGTAGCTGTCGAGCTTGCCGGCGGCGTAGATGCCGCCGATCATGGCGCCGATCGAAGAGCCGGTGACGGAGGCGATGCGGTAGTTGTGCTCTTCAAGCCAGCGGATGACGCCAATATGGACCATGCCGCGGGCACCGCCGCTGCCGAGGACCAGTGAAATCGATTTGCCAGCTCCTGTCATTCTGTCTCCTGAATTCATAAAAGGGTACCATAAACTTCGGGGCGTCGGTCAGTAAAGCAGTGGATCTGCTCGCGGTAGTTCTTCATCTCCTGACGGTCGAAGCTCGCAGTCAGGACCGTATCGGTTTCGCCCCCCTCGGCCAGAACTTCCCCTTTGGATGAAATAAGCAGGCTCATACCGAAAAAATCGAGAGTCCCCTGTATTCCGCAGCAGTTGGCGGCAGCGATGAAGAGCTGGTTTTCTATTGCCCGGGCGCGTAGCAGGGTGCGCCAGTGGTCCTGGCGAGGTTTCGGCCATTCAGCCGGAATGCAGATCAGTTCGGCACCGTCGAGGGCCATCTTGCGGAACAGTTCCGGAAAACGAAGATCGTAGCAGATCGCGACGCCGATCCGCCCGACCGAGGTGTCGAGCACCAGCGTCGAATCACCGGGGGAGAGGAAACGATCTTCCCCCATGGTCGAAAACATATGCAGTTTGCGGTAACTCCCCTTGACCTCACCGCCATCGATAACCGTCGCCATATTGTAAAGGGTCTCCCCCTCTTTTTCCGGCAAACTGCCGACCAGAACCATGCCGTTTGATTTTGAAACGGCGCAAAGGCGATCAATTACCTCCGGAGTCCGCTCGGCGAGGTCGGAAAGATGACGATAATCGTAACCGCTGCTCCACATCTCAGGCAAAACAGCGATCTGAGCTCCAGCGGCGGCGGCCTGTTCTATCCCGGATAGTGCTGAGGCGATGTTGGTGTCGACCTCCCCCAACTTCAGGTTGAACTGGACGGCGGCAGCATAAATTTCATTTTTCATCTCTTTATCCTTGATTTGCAAACAATGTTTCAGTTTAGTGTTGATCTGTTTTAAATATTGATACTCCAAATGATAAGCGCGTTTAGAGTCAAAAACAAGAGCCGATTCCGGGGACGGTTTACCTTGACACTTGAAACACCGCAATGATAAAAAACAAGGCGTTCTATTTATCAAATAAAGTTTCTTATCCCTCATACTTTATAAACTGGAGAGCAGGAATGCGAGCAAAAAGTCTGTTTTTATCTTTTGTCCTACTTTTGGCCGGGGTTCTCCCCGCCGTCGCTTCATCTGGCGGCGGTGCCAGCGTCGAGGTTCTCGACCTGACCGGAACCGGTATGGGGATCCTCTCCCTGATCATTTTTGTCGGCGCCTACACTCTGGTTATTTTTGAAGATCAGTTGCATCTGCGCAAAAGCAAGCCGGTGATGCTCGCTGCCGGTCTGATATGGATCCTGGTGGCGCTCACCTATGCCGGGATGGGGGACACCCAGACCGCGCACGAGGCGATCAAAGGCAATCTGATCGAGTACGCCGAGCTGTTCCTGTTTCTGCTCGCGGCGATGACCTATATCAATGCGATGGATGAGCGGAATGTGTTTCAGGCGCTCCGCTCCTGGCTGGTCGGCCGTGGCTTCACCCTGCGGACCGTCTTCTGGGTGACCGGTCTGCTCGCCTTTCTGATCTCACCGCTGGCCGATAATCTGACCACCGCCCTGTTGATGGGGGCGGTTGTTATGGCGGTCGGCGGCAACAACAAGAAGTTTGTCGTCATCGCCTGCATCAATGTTGTGGTCGCTGCCAATGCCGGCGGCGCTTTCTCGCCGTTCGGTGATATTACCACCCTGATGGTCTGGCAGAAGCAGAAGGTCGAGTTCGTCGAATTTTTTGCCATCTTCCTCCCCTCGCTGGTCAACTGGCTGATTCCGGCACTCATCATGAGTTTTTCTGTTGCCAAGGAACGCCCGGCGGCGATGGCCGGAAAAATCAGCATGAAGCTCGGTGCGAAACGGATTATCATCCTGTTTCTGCTGACCATTCTGACCGCGGTCTCCTTTCACAATTTTCTCCACCTCCCGCCGGCGACCGGGATGATGCTCGGTCTCGGCTATCTCGGCTTCTTTTCCTACTATCTGAAGAAAAAAGAGCAGCGCATCCATACGGGGAACCTCCCGCTCGACATGACCGGTCATAATCCGGATGAGCATATTCAGGGGGGTCACGGCGAGACCTTTGACCTGTTTCGCAAGATCGCCCGGGCCGAGTGGGACACTCTGTTGTTTTTTTACGGCGTTATCCTCTGTGTCGGTGGCCTCGGTCAGTTCGGCTACCTGGCCATGATCTCGGCTTACATGTATCTCGACCTCGGTCCGACCACCGCCAATGTCCTGGTCGGAATTCTATCTGCCATCGTCGACAATATCCCGGTGATGTTCGCGGTGTTGACCATGGACCCGGTCATGTCGCACGGTCAGTGGTTGCTGGTCACTTTGACCGCCGGGGTCGGTGGGAGTCTGCTGTCGATCGGTTCCGCCGCCGGTGTCGCCCTCATGGGGTCGGCGCGCGGGGTTTATACCTTTGGCAGTCACCTGAAGTGGACCTGGGCGGTCGCTCTCGGCTATGCCGCCAGTATCGTCTGTCATCTCTGGGTAAATGCCGATAAATTTCATTAATTTAAAAAGTAAGAGTTGTGTTTAAAGCGGGGAGGCGACTCCCCGCTTTTTTTTGGCCAATATTCGTCAATGTTTGTAATCGAAAAAATTTCAGATCGATGATTTTGTTGTATAGTGTTGACGTAAGGTTAAGGGTGATGCCCAACTTGGGGCGGGATAGAACGATGAAAGGAGAATTATGATGCGGTCTGCGGGATGGAAACAGATTTTGATGTTGCTGATTTTGGTGTCACTGCTGCTGGTGGCGGGTTGTTCCGGCAAGCACGAAGTGGTGAAAGGGGCACCAGACTGGGTCAATATGGGGAGTGGAGCCTTCGAGGACGCGGGGGACAATCTCTTTTATGGCGTTGGTTCGGTAACCGGGGTGCAGAGTTTATCCCTGTCGCGCGAGACAGCCGAGCAGCGGGCCCGGGCCGAGGTGGCTCGTCAGCTGCACAGCTATGTGACGTCTCTGTATCGTGACTATCAGGTCGCTACCGGCATCGGTCAGGATAAGGCGGCGCTCGAAGAACAGCATATCGATGGCACCTTGAAGAATCTCTCGCAGGTGACGGTTCGGGGTGCCGAGGTGATTGAATTCTGGCGTTATCCGGAGACCGTTACCCTCTACGCTTTGGTCAGGACCGATCTGACCGCCATGAAGGCGGCCATCGCTGAGATGCGCGAAGTCGATCCGGAATTCTGTGACTACGTGAACGTGCATGCCGAAGACGCATTCAAAAATCTGGACAAAAAAGTTAAGGAGAGTCGTTGATGAGAAAAATTGTGGTGCGGCTGCTGCCGCTGGTCATGCTATTGCTCCTGGTCGGCTGTAGTACCACGGTCGAGCGGATGGAGACCGGTGAGGTGAAAGATCTTTCCGGACGCTGGAACGATTCTGATAGCCAGCTGGTCTCCGAGGCGATGGTTCAGGATGCACTCAATCGCCCCTGGATCTCCGACTACACTGCCCGAACCGGCAAGAAGCCGGATGTGATTGTCGGGTCGATTCGTAACCGGTCTTCGGAGCATATTGCCACAGAGGTGTTTGTAAAAGACCTTGAGCGGGCGCTGGTGAATTCAGGCCGGGCAAATTTTGTCGCCTCCTCCGAGGAGCGGAGCGACGTGCGAACCGAGCGACTGGATCAGGATCTGAACGCCGCTCCAGAGTCGCGCAAAGCCCCCGGGATGGAGGCCGGTGCCGACTTTATGCTGATCGGCGCGATCAACTCAATCGTCGATCAGGAGAAGGGGGATAAGGTGGTCTTCTATCAGGTCGACCTCGAACTGGTCGACATGCGCAACAATCGCAAAGTCTGGCTCGGTACCAAGAAAATCAAGAAATTCGTCAGTCGCAGCAGCTTCGGCTTTTAGGAGCATAGATGGTTGTACGGCTCCGCATACAGACGGTTTACCTCTGGTTGCTGATTATTTTTGTTGTTGGTTTGCTCTCTGGTTGTGCAAGTACGCGTACGATTCAGGAGAAGAGTTACAGCCTGAGTCGTAACGGTCAATGTGGCGCTGCCGTCGAATATCTCGACGCGTCGACACTGGCGCAGAGCCGCGATGACCGCCTGCTTTACCTGATGGAGCGCGGCACCTTGTTGCAACAACAGGGCGCATACAAAGAGAGTAACGCCACCTTTGAGGAGGCGGATCGACTGACCGAAGAGCTTTATACCAAAAGCCTCACCGCCGGAGCCTTGAGTTTTCTGGTTAATGACGGGGTGGTTGCGTACGTCGGCGCCGACTACGAGGCGGTCTACCTCAACTATTACAAGGCGCTCAACTACTTGGCCCTCGGCGATCTTGAGGCGGCCGGGGTTGAGGCGCGGCGGGTCGACGAGAAGCTGCGTTACCTCAGCGATCTTTACGCCGGAAAAACGGTCTTTCGCGAGGATGCTTTTTTGCGGATGTTGACCGGTTTGATCTATCAGGCGCAGGGGGATCACAACAACGCGTTCATCGCCTATCGCCTCGCCTGGAACAGCTTTCAGGCCAACCGGGAGATCTACCAGGTGCCGATTCCGGAGGTTCTCTGGTCGTTGCTGGTGACGGCGGCCGACAACGCATCGTTGCTACGCGAACGCGACGCGTTTCGCGCCATGGCTCAGGCCCGCGGAATTGAAGTGAAACCGCTCGAGACGTTTGTGGTGGTGCTGGTTAACAACGGCAACATCCCGGTCAAGCGGGAGCGGATGGTACTCTTCCCGTCTGGTCAAGGTTTTCCGATCAAACTTGCCTTGCCAGCTTTCGTTTCCAGAGGTGGCGGCGCCTCGGAGGTGACATCAACCATCGAAGGGCGCCTCTATCGGGCCGAACCGGTCGAAAATCTCGAAGCGATCGCGTTTAAAAGTCTCGATGATGAAATTGGCCGCGTTCTGGTCAAGGCGATAGCCAGGGCGGTTGCCAAGGAGACGGCGGCCCGCCAGTTTGACAACAAAGGGGAAAGCCCGGCCGGTCTGCTGCTCAGAATGGTCAATCTGATGACCGAACGCGCGGACCTGCGGAGTTGGGTCGGCCTGCCGCGCGAGATTCAGATGCTGGTTGCGCCGGTTGCAACCGGAACCGAACGAGTCTCCCTTGAACAGGATGGTCGACCGCTCGAACTGGAGCTGGCCCTGCCAGCCAGCCCGATCGGTTTTGGTTTTGTACGAATCTTTTAACCGCTGCTTTTTTAAAATGAGGAGCTACCGTTATGCGTAATGTATCCCTTGTCTTTGTTCTGCTCTTGTTGGTCGGCTGTGCTCCGGCAATCCCTGATTGGATCGACGGCAACAGCACGCTCTACCCCGATGATCAGTATCTGGTCGGCATTGGTTATGCGCCGACCCGCAATAATGCTGAAGATCGTGCCCGTGCGGCGATTGCCAAAATTTTCGCCGTTCAGGTACAGTCTCGGCAGAGCAGCTCCGAAGCGTTCTGGATGGCTCGCGTCGGCGATACCGAAAACAAAGAGTATCGGCAGGAGCTTCAATCCGACTTGGTCACCCGTACTGATCGACTGGTGACGGGGGTCCGTATTGCTGAGGTCTGGGAAGGGGCAAATCATGAACTCTATGCGTTGGGCGTCCTTGACCGGATGCAGGCCGCACGGCCGCTGAAACAGCAGCTGAGTGAGATTGATCTGGCGGTTGAGGCTGAAGTGCAAAAAGCCGATAGGAGTGAGCAGGTTATCGAGCAGCTCGGCCATCTGCTCAAGGCGCTGCAACTTCTTTCGAGTCGCGGGGTGATTGCCGCCGATCTGGCGATTCTGATGCCAACCGGCTATGTGACCGCAGCACCTTACAGCAGTGCGCAGCTCGCCGAGCGCGCCGACCATCTTGCTGCGACGATCCGCATCGGTCTGAAGCTTATTGGCGATGAACAGGGGATTGTTGAAGGGGCGATGATCAGCGCTCTGAACAAAATCGGGATCAAGACAGGGAATGGAACCGAGGTGGAGATGACCATCGCAGCCTCGGTGAGTATTGACACCTATCAGGGGAACGACCCGTGGCATTGGGCGATAGCCGCTGTGCAGACGACATTTTTCCTCCCCGACGGACAGGCGCTCGACGCAATGCGTATCACCATCCGCGAAGGGTCGCAAATCGAATCACGGGCGCAAGTGTTGGCGCTGGAAAAGGTCGGTAAGGCGCTGGCTGATGAGGTGATCAACCGGATCGTCAATCTTGGATTGTCAGGCGGCTGACTCGATCGGAACGCAAAGAAGAGGAGGAGGTAACTTCTCCTCTTTTTAATGCTGAACCGTTAAAAACTGCGCCGGTATATTATGGAAACAGAGCCCGCAATAATGAGTGAAACAGCTAAAAAAGATTGGGGAGCGCTCAAGGTCCTGATCGGCGGTATTCTCGGTATGATCGTCGCCATGGGGATCGGGCGTTTTGCTTTTACGCCGATCCTGCCGCTGATGCAGCGTGATCTCGGCATGACCAATACTCTGGCAGGGTGGCTCGCCGGGTTGAATTATCTCGGCTACCTCGGCGGAGCCCTCCTCTGCTCTTTCGCACCACAACTTCTGCGCTACCGATTGCTGACCGGCGGCGCTCTGCTCTCAAGTCTCGCAACGACTCTGATGATGGGGTTTACCGTCTCCGTCTTCTGGTGGGGAGTGATGCGTCTGGTTGGCGGCGCGGCCAGTGCCATTCTGTTTATCGTTATCGCTGCCGAAGTGGCCGAGGCCCTCGGGCGCCGAGGGTATGGGCATTGGGTCGGAACTTTGTATGGGGGGGTTGGCTTCGGCATCGCCCTCAGCGGTCTGCTTGTCCCTTGGCTTGATAATGTCTGGGGGTGGGATGGAGCCTGGATCGGGATGGGGATCACCGCAATCCTTCTGGCTATGGCCGGAGTCTCTATTGGCCGTAAGCGCGAGTTGGTCCAGCCGGTCCAGATCGCTCTTTCAGAGAAAAGTAGTGGGTTGCGCAGCATCCGGCTCCTGGCCACTGCTTATTTTTTTGAAGGGCTCGGTTATGTTGTCACCGCCACCTTTATTGTCGCCATCATCACCGTCACCCCGGGCTTGGAGTCATTTGCGCCGTACAGCTGGGTTGCCGTCGGTTTCGCCGCAGTCCCTTCGACCATCATCTGGCCACTTTTGGCACGGCGCTTTGGGAGCAAACAGGCCCTTCTGGCTGCGTACGCTCTACAAGCCGCCGGTATTCTGGTCAGTATGCATGCCGACTCCCTGGGCGAGGTGTTGTTTGCCGCGGTCTCTTTTGGTGGAACATTTCTCGGTATTGTGGCAATGACTCTGGCCGAGGGAACCGTTCGGATGAACGGCGATGGGAGACGTGCTGCAGCCATTTTGACCGCCAGTTTCGGTGTCGGCCAGATGCTCGGGCCGGTCCTCGCCGGAATGTTGGCCGATTTTCAGGCAGGGTTCGCCTTGCCGCTGCTGCTGGCTGGAGGATCTGTTGTTATAGGGGGACTATTTATCGCTTTCGATTATCGTTTTAAATCGGTTTGTCTGTCTGTCAGGCAGGATTGAAATTCATTTCATGGAATTTTTAAAAGAGAGAGGTACACTCTTTTAACTTGTACCTATAGCTATTTATGATATTTGCCTGAGAGGAGCTTGAAAATGACACGCAGCGAAATCATGAAGATCATTAAAGATCAAAACGTTAATTTTTTTCGACTTCAGTTTGTCGACATCTTCGGATTTATGAAGAACATTGCCATCCCCCTGAGTCAGATTGAAAAGGCTCTGGATGGGGAGATGATGTTTGACGGATCGTCGATTGACGGTTTTGTCCGGATCAACGAATCGGATATGTACCTGAAGCCGGACTATGACACCTTTGTGGTCCTCCCCTGGCGGAGCAGGAACGGCGTCAGCGCTGCCCGGATTATCTGCGACGTTCACAAGGCCGACGGGACGCTGTTTGAGGGATGCCCCCGGGTCAATCTGAAAAGGGTGTTGGCCGAGGCTTATGAGCTCGGTTACACGATGAATGTCGGAACCGAGTGTGAATTTTTCCTGTTCCAGAAAGATGAGAAGGGGAGTCCGGTCGCGGCCACAAATGATGTCGCCGGCTATTTTGACGTCGACCCGGACGATACCGGGATCAACTGCCGGCGGGAAATTATCGAGACTCTCGAGCTGATGAACTTTGAGGTCGAGGCTTCGCACCATGAAGTTGCTGAAGGGCAGCATGAGATCAACTTCAAGTATTCCGACGCCTTAAAAGCAGCCGACAACACGGTGACCTTCAAGTGGGTGGTTCGCTCCATCGCTGCCAAGCACGGCTTTCACGCCACCTTCATGCCGAAGCCGGTCTTCGGAATCAACGGCTCCGGGATGCACACAAACCAGTCGCTGTTCACTCTGGATGGGAAGAATGCTTTTTATGATGAAAAAGGGGTGCTGAAACTGAGCGAGGTTGCTTATCAATATATCGCCGGGATTACGAAACACGCCCGCGGTTTCACTGCGGTGACCAACCCGCTGGTCAACTCCTACAAGCGGCTGGTTCCGGGGTACGAAGCGCCGGTTTATGTCGCCTGGTCGGCGTCCAACCGTTCGGCTATGATCCGGATCCCGGCATCGCGCGGTCTCGGAACTCGCACCGAAGTCCGTTGCCCCGATCCGACCTGTAACCCCTATCTCGCCTTTGCTCTCATGCTGAACTCAGGGCTCGACGGAGTGAAGAATCGGCTTGAATCCCCGGCTCCGGTCAACGTTGATATCTTTAAAATGACCGCGGCCGAAAAAGAAGCGACCGGTATCGCGAGTCTCCCGGGGAGCCTGGAGGAAGCGATCGAAGTTCTCAAGGAGAATCCGATCGCCAAAGAGGCGCTTGGCGAACATATTTTCACAAAGTATATTCAAGGGAAGCAGAAAGAGTGGGATCGTTATCGGACTGCGGTGACCGATTGGGAACTCAAGGAATATATGAAAAATTACTGATCGTTTAGACGTTGATCGGGAAACTTTTTGCGCTAAGCCGGCCCCTGCCAGACACCAGTCTTGCAGGGGCTTCTTATTTGAAGAAAAAAGAAGAATGTCTCGAAAAAACGATTGCACTGAGTCGTTGAGCGGATAAAATCAAAGGGTTATGAGAGAAGAGGGGTTTATGGCATTGGTCGAAGAAGAGATTCCGATGATGGCGCTGGCTGAAGATGGTGATGAGCGTCAGGTTTATGCTTATCAGGCCAGAACCTGGATGCTGGCGACTCTGCTGCCGGGGGTCGCTCTTCTCGGGCTAGCGATTTGGCTGCACGCAGCTTTTGCCGAGGCGGAGCTGCTGGTCACCTTGCCGCTGTTCGTGGTTGGTGTTTTGCTCCTCTATTCGACCTTGTACAGTCTGACTGCCGATCAGTGGCTGATGTTTGATGGCGCCCACAATCTGGTCCGCTTCCACAAGAAAAACCTTTACGGGCGGATCGACTGGGAGCTTCCGCCAAGTAATTTTGACTGTATTCGTGTCGTCTCCCAAGAAGATGAAAAACACTGGGTACTCGAGCTTGAAGGCACACCGACCCAACGGCTACTGTTTGGAGAGAGTGCCTTTCTGAAAATGTCACATAAGCGCGCAAAAACTCTGGCTGAAAAGGCCGGACAGCTGACCGGAATCCGGGTAGAAGCAGGAAACTAAAGCGGGAGTCAGTCTCTGAAGAACAACGAAGCGGCGTCTTATTCGGGTTGACGCCCGCTTCGTTGTTGTGTCTGAGCTTTAAGGGCCGAACGGTGCCGGCTCTTTAAAGGTGGCCCCGGCGGTCATTTTTTTAATCAACCCTTCGTGCTTCTCTTTGCTCAGGTGCGTCCCACAGGTTTTACAAATGTACCCTGATTTTTCTCCTGATTCCTCGATCGCCTCACTGAATTGATCTCTAAATTCTTTGCTTCCCATGACAGCTCCTTTCTTCTGTTTGCAATCAGCATCTACAATTATCTGTATCCCTTCTGTCTCTGTATAGACCTTGCCGTGCAAACAGATTTCTTTTATTAAACGCTAACATAGGGCAAGCCCAAGTCAAGTCGCTATCGATCATAATCGCAGGCGGATAAAAAGACTTGTGAAATTAGAGATCTGCAGAGACTCTTCCTTGTCGTTAGCCAATTCGCCGTTACAATTGAGTTGTTCTTAAGTATTTCATAAAGGTGCCCAGATATGGAGATGTCTCTCACCCTGACGATTCTGGCGATCGCCATTTTACTCTTTGCCACCGAATGGATCCGGATGGATCTGGTCAGCCTGATGGTGCTGTTGGCGGTGGTTCTGACCGGTCTGGTCTCTGTCGAGCAGGCGTTTGCCGGCTTTAGCAATCCGGCGGTGGTGACGGTGGGGGCGGTATTCGTCCTCAGCGCGGGGATTTCGAGCACCGGAGCGGTCAACAAGCTCGGTGAGCAGTTGATCAAATGGACCGGCGACAATCCGGCGCTTTTGACCGCCTCGATCATGGCGACCGTCGCCCTCTTTTCCGCGTTCATTAATAATATCGGTGCCACAGCGATGTTGATGCCGATCGTGGTGATGGTGGCGCAAAAGCTGAAACAGCCCCCGAGTAAGCTGCTGATCCCGCTCGCGTTCGGTTCCCTGCTCGGTGGGGTCTGCACGCTGATCGGTACCCCGCCGAACATCCTGATCAATAGTCTGATGCAGGAATATACCGGAGAATCGTTCTCCATGTTTTCGTTCACTCCGGTCGGTCTGGTGCTGCTCGCCTTCGGTATCCTTTATATGTCTCTGATCGGCCGGCACCTTTTGCCGACCCGTAAATCCGGCACTTTGACCGAAGCGTATCAGGTAAAGGGGTATGTGACCGAGGTCGAGATTCTGAAGGGGTCGCCGCTGCACGGTCAGACCATTGCCGACTGTTTTCTGGAAAGTCAGTTCAATCTGAAAGTACGCGCCCTGCTCCGTCGGCATGAAAAAATCCCGCAACCGCGTCGCAACCGGAAACTCTACAGTGGCGATATCCTGTTCATCGAGGGGGATCCTGATGACGTGGTGAGGCTGCAGAAGAAGAAGGGGGTCGTGATTGTCCCGGAGCGGGACAATCCGACCCCCTCAATTGATGAAAAGGAGATCGTAGTGGTCGAGGCGTCGTTGACCCCGACCAGCGAGATGGTCGGCAAATCGCTGCGTCAGGTCAATTTTTCCGAGACCTATGGACTGACCGTCCTCGGCATCTGGCGAAGCGGCGCGGCGGTAATCCGCCGCGTTGATCATGTAATCCTCCGTTTCGGCGATGTGCTGTTGTTGCAGGGGGCTGAACAACGGATACGTCATCTCGGACAGGAACATGGTTTTCTGCTGCTCGGCGGGGTTGAAACGACGCCGTTTCGACCGGGGAAAGCGCCGATCGCTATCGTCACCATGCTCGGGGTGCTGATTCTAAGCAGCTCCGGTCTGGTGCCAATTATGGTCGCCGCCACCCTCGGAGCCCTGATCATAGTCCTGACGAACTGTCTCACTGCCAAGGAGGCTTATGGCAGTATCGACTGGCCGATTCTGATTCTGATTGCCGGCACCTTGCCGCTCGGTCATGCGATGGAGAATAGTGGTGCGGCGCTGATGCTGGCGGACGGCATCATCAGTAGCGTCGGTGATCACGGTCCATGGCTGGTGCTCGGCGCCGTCTTTTTTATCACCTTTTGTCTTACCGAGATGATGAGCCATGCGGCCGCTGCGGTGCTGGTGGCGCCGGTCGCTTACAATGTTGCCGTGGAACTGGCCGTCTCACCCCGCCCCTTTTTCATGGCGGTCGCCATCGCTGCCTCAATGTGCTTCATGACCCCGATCAGCCATCAGAGCAACGCCCTGGTCATGGGACCGGGTGGTTATCGTTTTGTCGATTATCTCAAGGTCGGGACACCCCTCAATATTTCGATCTGGTTGCTGGCGACCCTCTTGATTCCACTCATATTCCCTTTCTGATGCAATCTTAATATTGACACGATCCTCGATTCGGGTGAAACTTTACACCCTTTTACAAAAAAAGAAGAAGAGTTGATGACTGAACCGATCCTACTCACCTATCGCCTGGAAACAAAACTATGGCGTGAATTTTTTGAGGCGCATTACGCTGCCGATCCGAGCCTGTCGCTCCGCTACGTCTGGGGTGGGGTTTGCATCGTTGTCGGTTCGCTCGGGCTGGCCGGGATGATTGAGTCGCCGCTGATCGCCGGGCTGCTTTTGGCTACCGGCTTCTTCGGCGTGTTGTCAAAATCTCTGTTGATTCTGAAATCGATGCGGTCCGTTCTCCGTCACCCCTATCATGGGGAGCAGATCGCAGTGGCAATCAGTGCTGATGCTCTATCGGTCCGGAGTGATACGACCGGCGACAGTCAGCCGTGGGATAATTTTATCGGCTACCGCAGGGTCAAGCCAGGGTTTGCTTTTTACCATACGTCACAATCGTTCTTTTTTATTCCGGCCGAGGTCTTAGCCTCGGAGATGGAGTCAAAACTGCTGCAAATTTTGGATCGAGCGGGTCTCCCTGATTTGTCTCAGGCGAAGCGACGATGAGCGGACTCTATCTGCATATTCCGTTCTGTCTGCGTAAGTGTCCGTACTGTGATTTTTTCTCGGTACCTCATCACGGTAAGGCGGTTTCTGATTACGTGCAATCGCTTGTTGCCGATCTGCAGCAGTCGAAAAAGGGGTGGTCCGGTCCGATTTCGACCCTGTTTTTCGGGGGGGGGACGCCATCGCTGCTGGCGCCGGATGAAGTCGCTCTTCTGCTCGATCTGATTGGTCGAGAGTATCGGTTTGCAGACGATGCAGAAATCTCGATTGAGGCGAATCCCGGCACCCTCGATCCGCAGAAGCTGGCCGGTTATCGCGCGGCCGGGATCAACCGCTTATCGATCGGCCTGCAGAGTCTGGACGACACCCGATTGAAGCTGCTCGGCCGACTACACGATGTTGAGACCGGCCTAAAGGCGGTGCATGCTGCGCGCACCGCCGGTTTTGATAATCTCTCCTGTGACTTGATGTTTGCAGTGCCGGGGCAGTCTCCAAACGATCTGCTTGCTGATCTTGATCGGCTTCTGACACTGGAACCGGAGCATATCGCAGTGTATGGCCTGACGGTGGAGGACGGGACTCCGTTTGCCAGCAGGGAGTTTCAGGGTCAACTGACCCTTCCCGGAGAAGATGAATATGTTGCAGCTTACCGTCTGCTGCATGAGCGGCTGAATGCTGCCGGGTATGATCATTACGAAATTTCCAACTTTGCCCGCCCTGGAAAGCGCTGCCGTCACAACCAGCGTTATTGGCAGCGACTTCCGGTGCTCGGGGTCGGTGCCGGGGCACATACTTTCCGGGGTGACCGCTGGGGGAGTCGTAGGGCAATCCCGAACGATCTGACCGTTTACCGATCGGATCTACAGGCCGGGCGCGATCCCTCCAGGCTCATCGAAACATTCGACCGGGAGGGAGCGATGATTGAGGCCGTTTATCTCGGTCTGCGTACCGTCGATGGTGTCGATGATGCTCTCTTTGCGGAGCGTTTCGGCTGCCGGGTCGATGAAGCTTTTCCGGAGGCGGTTGTAAGTTGCCGGCCGCAATTACAAAAGGTCGATGGATATTGGTGCTTTGATCTTGATGGGTGGCTACTGTTCGATACCCTTATTCTGAATTTCTTCTAAGAGACTTTTAAGCTCTCTCTTTACCGGTTTCAAATCCGCCCTGTTTTATTCAATTTTTTATCTCTGAGAAGCCCTTGACAAAGGGGTTGGCCGTTGTTAGTTTATCGTTTGTTGGCACTCCTGTGCGCTGAGTGCTAATGGTGTGACGCAGAGCCGGGTTGTCCGGCTTGCATTGCTTTGGGGCGGAGTCCGCATGACAACCGAGATGACAGAGCGGAGTCGCAAGATCCTTGAGGTGATTGTTGACGATTATATCACCTCCGGTGAACCTGTCGGATCGTTGGGTGTGACAAAACGGCATAATCTCGATCTCTCCCCGGCGACGGTGCGCAATGTCATGGCCGATCTCGAAGAACTCGGTTTTCTGATCTCGCCGCACACCTCTGCCGGCCGCATCCCGACCGAAAAGGGGTACCGTTACTACGTTGATTGTCTGTTGCAACTGCGGGAGTTAACTCCTCAGGAGAAGCGGGGTATCGAGGCGAGCTGTCCCGGAACGAACGGGATTGATAAGTTGTTCCAGGAAGCGGGCAAGGCTCTCTCTGCTCTCTCCAGTCACGCCGGGATCGTCATGGCACCCCGTTTTACAACGACGGTCTTCAAGCAGATTGAGTTTGTTCAGTTGTCACGCGGTAAGCTGCTGATGGTGTTTGTTTCGCGGTCAGGATTGGTACAGAACAAGCTGATCGATGCCGACGAGACGTTGACTCGGGACGATCTGGAGAAGATCAACAACTACCTGAATGAAACGCTCTCCGGAATGAGCATCACTGAGGTGCGTGAAAAAATCGCCAGCGAGATGCAGCACGAGAAATCAATGTACGATAAGTTGCTGCGTCAGGCGCTGGAGCTTTCCGGTGCGGCTCTTCAGGAAGATTTCGGAAGCCAACTGATCATAGAGGGTGCCTCGACTTTTTTGGATCGGCCAGAGTTTGCCAATATGGGGCAGATAAAAAAACTTTTTATGGCGTTTGAACAGAAAAATACGTTGATCGACCTGCTTGATAAAAGTCAGCAGGCGGCTGGAGTTCAGCTTTTTATCGGAAGTGAACATGAGCTCGTCCAGATTGACGGGTGCAGCCTGATCACTGCCAATTATCAGAACGTGTACGGCACCATCGGCACTCTCGGAGTTATCGGTCCGAGCCGGATGGCTTATTCCAAGGTGATTCCGATTGTTGATTATACCGCCCGGCTGATCAGCCGGATGCTCGAAACAGGACAAGACAAGGAGACGTAACGAGTGACAAAGAAGAAGGGAACAAAGACAACACCCTCTGTCGGGGAAGAAGGTGTCAACGTGGCAGATGAGACGATCGCTCAGGAGGAGTCGGCAGAGAACATTGAAATGACGGTTGAGGAACAGTTGCTGTCGGCGCAAGCCGAAGTCGCCGAAAACAAAGACCTTTATCTGCGTTCTTTGGCCGATCTGGATAATTATCGCAAGCGGGCGCAGCGTGAAAAAGAAGACGCCTTCCGTTTCGCAAACGATCATATCCTGCGCAATATTATTCCGGTGCTTGATAATCTCGAGCGGGCGATCGAGCATGCCCAGAACTCATCGGATGAACAGGGGAGCCTGCTCCAGGGGGTCGAGATGACCCTGGAACAACTGCGCAAGGTGCTGGAGTCGTCCGGTGTGACGCTGATCGAGTCGTTGGGGCTGCCGTTTGATCCAAATTTTCACCAGGCGATGGGGCAAATCCCGACGAGTGATCAGCCGCCAAACTGCGTGGTTCAGGAGATGCAAAAAGGGTATCTGCTTAACGAGCGTCTGCTTCGTCCGGCCATGGTCATGGTCGCGTCGGCTCCGCTCGAAGCGGCTATCGACGAACTTATTACAGAGAGTCCGGATGATGAACAGTCCGACGTTAACGAATAAAATTTGATTTTGACAACATAAAAAAGGAGTAATCTAATGGGAAAAGTAATCGGAATTGACCTCGGCACCACCAACTCGTGCGTGGCCGTCATGGATGCCGGCGAGCCGGTCGTAATCGCCAACGCGGAAGGGGCGCGCACCACGCCGTCGATGGTCGCCTTTTCGGAGAGTAATGAGCGTCTGGTCGGACAGCAGGCGAAGCGTCAGGCGGTGACCAATCCGGAAAACACCGTCTATGCCATCAAGCGTCTGATCGGTCGCAAGTTCGATTCAGATGCCGTGCGTAAAGATATCGAAATCAGCCCGTTCAAGATCATCAAGGCTGATAATGGAGACGCCTGGGTCGAGGCCCGCGGTCAGAACTACAGCGCGCCCGAGATTTCGGCCATCGTGCTGCAGAAGATGAAGAAGACCGCCGAAGATTTCCTCGGCGAAGAAGTGACCGAAGCGGTCATCACCGTTCCCGCCTATTTCAACGATTCACAACGTCAGGCGACCAAGGATGCCGGCAAGATCGCCGGACTCGAAGTTCTGCGGATCATCAACGAGCCGACCGCTGCGGCACTCGCCTACGGTCTGGAGAAAAAAGAAGAAGAGAAAGTCGCTGTATTCGACCTCGGCGGTGGAACTTTTGACGTTTCGATTCTCGAGCTCGGCGATGGTGTGTTCGAAGTCAAGGCGACAAATGGCGACACCTTCCTCGGTGGTGAGGACTTCGATCAGCGGATCATCGACTACGTGGCCGACGAATTTAAGCGCGATCAAGGAGTCGATCTCCGTAACGACAAGATGGCGCTGCAGCGTCTGAAGGAAGCGGCAGAAAAAGCGAAGTGCGAACTCTCCTCGTCGAAGGAGACCGATATCAATCTCCCGTTCATCACTGCAGACCAGAACGGTCCGAAGCATATGAACATCAAGCTGACCCGCTCCAAGCTCGAGAGCATCTGTGATGATCTGATCACGAGTCTGGTCACGCCTTGCAAGACCGCCCTCAAGGATGCCGGTCTCTCAGCTAGCGATATCGATGAGGTCATCCTGGTCGGCGGTATGACCCGGATGCCGGCCGTGCAGGCAAAGGTGAAGGAGATCTTCGGCAAGGAGCCGAACAAAGGGGTTAACCCGGATGAAGTCGTCGCCATCGGCGCTGCTATCCAGGGGGGTGTTCTCAAAGGCGAGGTCAAGGATGTTCTTCTTCTCGACGTCACTCCGCTCTCCCTCGGTATCGAGACCCTCGGGAGCGTGATGACCAAGCTGATCGAAAAGAACAGCACCATCCCATGCAAAAAGAGTCAGGTCTTCTCCACCGCGGCCGACAATCAGCCGGCTGTTTCGGTCCATGTTCTGCAGGGCGAGCGCGAGATGGCAGAAGGGAACAAAACCATCGGCCGTTTCGAGCTGACCGATATCCCGGCTGCACAGCGCGGCGTTCCGCAGATTGAAGTCACTTTTGATCTTGATGCCAACGGTATCCTGAATGTTTCGGCTAAAGATCTTGGAACCGGCAAACAACAGTCGATCCAGATTACGGCATCCTCGGGCTTAAGTGACGAAGAGATCGATCGTATGGTCAAGGAAGCTGAATTGCACTCGGACGAGGACAAGCAGAAAAAAGAGCTGATCGAGGCCCGCAATCAGGCCGACGGTCTGGTCTACACCACCGAAAAATCACTCAAAGAGCACGGTGATCAGGTTGACGCCGAGACCAAGGCCAAGATCGAGTCGGCCCTCGAAGAGCTGAAAAAGGCGATCGAGGGTGAAGACAAGGAAGAGATTAACGCCAAAGTTGAAACGCTTACGCAATCGGCACATAAATTGGCTGAAGCGATGTACGCCAAGTCCGAGGCTGAAGAAAAAGAGGGAGCCAGCGACGCTGCCGACGATTCGGTCGTTGACGCCGAGTTCGAAGATGTCGAAGATGTCGAAGATGTCGAAGATGTCGAAGATGTCGAAGATGTCGAAGATGTCGAAGATGTCGAAGATGTCGAAGATGTCGAAGATGTCGAAGAGTCGGACGAAAAAGAGGGGAAGTAACCTCACCCCTCTCCCCTTTTGTTTCCTTTAAAAAATAGCAGACAGCAGCAGGACCGGGAGTTTCCCGGATCCTGCTCTGTTGTTGGCGGACTGTTCGTCGCCAAGAAAGAATACCTTGAGCAAACGCGACTACTACGAGATACTCGAAGTTCATAAAAATGCCAGCGAGACCGAGATCAAGAAGGCTTATCGCCGTCTGGCGGTTAAGTATCACCCGGATAAAAATCCCGGTGACAAGGCGGCAGAGGAGAAATTTAAGGAGCTCTCTGATTCTTATGCGGTGCTGTCCGATGCGCAGCAACGCGCAACCTACGACCAATTCGGCCACGCCGGACTGGGCGGGGGTGGTTTTTCTTCGGGTGGTTTCAATTTTGGGGGAACGCCGTTCGAAGATGTGTTCGGCGACATCTTCGGTGATATCTTCGATGGCGGCAGCGGCCGCCGTAGTCGGGGGCGGCGCGGTGATGACCTCCGCTACAACCTGACCATCTCCTTCGAGGAAGCAGCCTTCGGTCTGGAAACCAAGGTTCAAGTCCCCCGTCACCAGAGCTGTGAGACCTGCGATGGCAGCGGCGCCGCTGAGGGAACCAGCGCCAGAAGCTGTGACACCTGTGGCGGGCACGGCCAGGTTCGGGTTCAGCAAGGATTCTTTTCGCTGACTCGCCCTTGTCCGGACTGTTCCGGAGAGGGAAAAATTATCGATTCCCCCTGTCCTGATTGTCAGGGGAGTGGACGCATCCGTCGTAAGAAGTCGATTTCGTTGAAGATTCCGGCCGGAGTCGAAACCGGCACGAGGCTCAAGCTTAATCACGAAGGTGAGGCCGGCATGCAAGGTGGCCCACCCGGTGATCTCTATGTGGTCCTTACCGTCTCTGAGCACTCGATCTTTCAGCGCGAAGGGCGCGAGGTGGTCTGTGAGGTCCCGATCAGTTACGTTCAGGCCGCCCTCGGTTGTGAGATGCAAGTTCCGACCCTTGACGGCAGGATGAAAATAAAAGTACCGGCCGGAACCCAGTCAGGTAAGATTATTAAGCTGACCGGCAAAGGGATTCCCACCCTACAAGGGTACGGACGTGGTGATCAGCTGGTTGTGGTCCGGGTGGAGACGCCGACCGGACTGACGTCCAAACAAAAAAAATTGCTCGAAGAATTTGCCCGTGAAGGAGGAGAAGAGATTCATCCCCTCGGGAAAAGTTTTCTTGACAAGGTAAAAGATTTGTTTGATTGAACTGTTTGTTCTGAACCTGATCTTCTGAGAGAAGAGCATGCTGATGCGGCAAAGACAACCGATAAAAACCTTCTTATTCACTCTTCTGATCCTGCTTCTGCTTTTGCCGGCATCTCTCTGTGCTGAGTCAGAAACAGACAGCAGTTTGCTGGTTGATGCGATGCGCGTCTATGCCGAAGGTGATTATGCGACGGCGCTGCCGCAGTTGCTGTTCCTGCTCGAATCGGCGAATGAAGAGACGCCGATGATTGAGGCACGACTGGCGGTCGCCAGGATCTATCTGCAAAAGGGAGCGAACGACGCGGCGCTGATTCAGATCGGCCTGATTCCACCGGCGTTGCGCAACGATCAGACCCGTTTGATTGAAGGGGGGATTCTCCTCAACACCGGTCTGTTTAACGAGAGTCTCGCCACTTTTAAGCGGATTGACGAGCAAAATCTTGCTTTGGCGGATCGTACAACCTTATTCGTCTCATTGGCGCGCGCTAGTTCCGGGCGGGGGGACTTTTTTCCGGCGCTTTGGTTTATTCATCGCGCTTTGAAGACGACAGATACGCCAGATCAGGAGTCGGTCCCTTTTTCCCTGTTGATGGAGTTGTTAAACAGCGAGGAGGCGATTCGGCAATTGCCGGAAGTTGTGTTCATGTTTTCCGGTACGACGGTCGGTGCTGCGGCTTCCATTCGTCTGATACAACAGGATCTCGACTCAGGGTATGAGGCGTTGGCCCGGGCCAGAATTAACCAGATCGATATCGGTCTGATTCCAGGCGATTTTCGTAAGCCGGCTGTCGCTCTCTATCGCAAATTAACCGGTGAAAGTTGGTTGCAACGAACGGTCGGCGTGATTCTACCCCTTTCCGGTAAGTTTGCAGTTTACGGTGATCTTGTCCGACGTGGTATGGAGTTGGCCCTCGAGGATGCCGAGAATTCAACCGGTGTTCGCTTCTTGTTTTACGACGGGGCAGCTGATGCGACAAAGAGTCGCGAAGCGGTTCGTTCTCTGGTTCGAGGAGAGAAAGTTATTGCCGTAACCGGCGCCATTACGGGAGGTTCGTCCGCTCTTGCGATCGCCGAACAGGCAGAGAGTGAACGCGTGCCGTTATTGACTCTGGCGCAGAGTGATGGTCTGCCGGAGACCGGCCGCTATATTTTCCGCAATTCCTTAACCGTGCAACAACAGGTCGAGACCCTTGCTCGTTATGCTGTCCTCGATCAGGGGATGACGAGTTTCGGTGTCCTGTATCCTGAGAACCGTCATGGTCAGACAATGACTGCTCTTTTCAAGGCGGAAATCGAAAGATTAGGAGGGGAAATCCTTGTTTTGCAGGGATATCCCGAAACGGCCAATGATTTTGGTCGCCAGATCAGGCGGCTCAAAGGTGAAGGTTCGACCAGGGGGGACAGAGAATTGACCGGCGAAGAGCTGTTGGTCGACCTGTTTGTGCCGGATCCGCCGCCGTTTGAATTCGAAGCGCTGTTTATTCCGGATTTTGCAGATCGGATCAGCGTCATTGCTCCGCAGCTCGCCTACTATGGTATCGAGGATGTTCCGTTGCTCGGCATCAATGGCTGGAATTCACCTGAGCTGTTACGCACGGTCGGAAGTTTTGTTGAGGGGGCGGTTTTTGTTGACGGCTTCTTCGCTTACAGCCCTTACCCCTTTGTGAAGGAGTTCGTCGACCGTTATTATGCAAAATATGGTGAGATTCCGACGTTTCTACAGGCTCAGGGGTATGATGCGACCGGTATCCTTCTCACTTTGCTCGATAATCCGGAAATTCGCACGCGAGACGATCTTCGGTTGGCGCTGAGTCAGATGCAGACTTATGCAGGTGTGACCGGAGCGACAACTTTTAATCGAATCGGTGAGGCTCAGAAGGTTCTCTATCTGCTTCAGGTCCGCAAGGGGAACATTGAACAACTCAATCTCCTGATTGATGAAGGGAACAGTGGGGCGACCATCGACAATGTGATCAACGACCAGCTGATCCAAGAATGATGGCGTCGCAAAAAGTCCGCAAGCTTGCGTTGCAGCGTTTTTTCAGGACCTCGCCTACGATATGCAGGCCTTATCCCCAGAAAAACACTCCGCCTTGTCGGACGAAATTTTTGCTTAGCCATCTTATTCTTTTTTGCGAGTGCACCATGAAAAATATTTTTTTCTGACAGAAGAGGATCTGTCTGGTTGGCGCTCTCCCTGCTGCTTCTCCTGTCGACAACGGCATGTTTCCCGGTCAAAAACAGTGATCCTGCACCCTCTACGGGGAGTCTCTACGGCACGGTCCTGACCAGCGCAGATGCTCCGGCCATCGGCGCTTATGTCTATGCCTATAAGAGCAACGACAAGGGGTTGCGCGGTCCGGCCGATTTTGCCGCACGGGTCGACCTTGATGGGCGCTACGTCCTGGATGTCGTATCGGGTGCATATCACTTGATTGCGCGCCAGAGGCAATCTGGAGGTGGTTCAGGCCCCCCGCGTGCAGGCGATGCATGGGCGGTTTATCCAAAAAATCCGATTCGCATTGTCGGCTCAGACAACGGCCCGGCTGATTTCATGTTGCAGCAAGGAACCGGCCTGCATCAGGTCCGCCAAGGAGTCTGGCCTCGGGCGACACCGGTTTTTCCGGAAGACTCATCACTGTTGATGGCAAAGCGATGGCAGGGGCGTTTGTGCTCGCCTATCGGTCAGCAGATTTTCGACGGATGCCCGATTTTACCTCGCTTCCTGCCGGTCCAGAGGGTCAATTTATACTCTATGTTCCGGAGCCGGGGAGCTACTGTCTGGCTGCGCGCAGGCAGACCCGTGGTCAGCCGAGTGAGGGGGAACCGTACGGGACTCTCGGTCAGGGTGATGACAGCTGTCGACAAGTCAATACGGGGGAGATTCTGGAGGTCGGCAGAATCATTCTGCGCCCACACCGGCGCTGATCAACTCTTCTTTTCATCGAGTGACAGTAGGGCATGTAACAGCTCAATGCGCGGGGTGGCGACCTCTGCGGCCAGGGCCCGCCTGAGCGGCTCGACATAAATCGATTCCAGTTCCAGCGGCCGACCATTTGCGCGGTCTATCATCATGCTCGGCTGATAGTGATTCATGCTGTCAGTCACCGCAAGCATCCGTGCGATGAAGGTCGCCGTATCTATCGGCGTACTGATCTGTTGGGCGTTGGCAGCGGTTGCGACCTCGATCATCATTTCAGTGATCTCCCGGCGTATCGGTGGGTCTGATAGCAGGGCGGTTACATCTCGACCCGTGAGGGCACAGAGGCCGTTGAATGGGATATTCCAGATCAGTTTTTCCCAGCGTGCCTTGAGAAGATCAGCGACCGCTTCGCAGGTGAGACCGGCCCGACTAAAAGCGTCAGCAACTTTCTGACAACGGTTCGCTCCTTCGGGACAGAACGGGCCGATCCGTAGCGCGCCCTGCCCAAGGTGCTGAACAGTACCCGGTTCACCCCGATTGGCACAGAGAAAGGCTACTCCACCGAGGATTCTCCCAGTGGGGATCTGTTTAGCCAGATATTCCTCATTGCCGAGTCCGTTCTGCAGCGTTAAAATGGTGGTCTCAGGACCGACCAGAGGGGCGATGAGGCTGTGGATCCGATCATTGTCGAAGGTTTTTAGGCCAATCAGGATCAGGTCAACCGTGCCGATCGTGTCGGTTTTTCTGTGTCCGTGTACCGTTGGGAGATGAAAATCGCCATCGATTGACTTGACCTGCAGCCCATGGCTCATGACGGCATCGTAGTCCCGGCGCAATAAAAAATGGACCTCTTCTCCGCCCTGTTGTAGACGTGCGCCGTAATAGAGCCCGAGGGCCCCGGCACCGATAATCGCAGTACGCATTCTCTCCTCCATGTTGGATGTCTGCTGTTCTTTATAACATCACCGGCTGCGTGTGGCAATTGGCGGATGTCGACAATCGTCATGATGCGGTGAGTCGACAGCGTCGATCAGGCTATCAGCTTGACTCAGAGCGCCATTTTTGGTATAATGATCGTCTTTCCGAGAGGAGCAATTAATGTTTAAAATTGGTGACCGAGCAGTATATCCCACACAGGGTATTGGTGTGATTGAAGCGATTGAATCCAGGGATTTCGGAGGGGTGGAAGCCGATTTTTATATTTTACGGATTGTCGATAGTGATATTACGATTATGGTTCCGATCGGAAATGCCGCTCATATCGGGTTGAGAAGCCCGATAGATAAGAAACGGGTCGCTTCGATTTTCGATATGCTGGGGGAAAAAGCGATTGTGGCAGCCGGACCGGTTGCGTCATGGAGTCGCCGCCAGCGTGAGTATAACGATAAAATTAAAACGGGCGATCTCTATGAGGTGGCCGAGGTTTTACGCGAGCTCTATGCGATCCGTGATGGCAAGGAACTCTCCTATGGTGAGAAGAAAGTTCTGGAGTTGGCCCGCAAACTGTTGGTCAAGGAGGTCGCTCTGGCCGAAGGGGCAGAGGAAGACGCCGTTACGCAACGGGTTGAAAATATTTTTCTCAATTGAAGCGCTCCAGACGGGGACGTAGATGAACGTCAGAGTGTTAATCCCGGCCGCCGGTGCAGGTCGACGCATGGGGGCCGGGACGAATAAACAGTATATGGAGCTGGCCGACCGGCCGATCCTGGCTCGAACAGTTGAGGCGTTTGAGCAGCATCCCCTTATCGACAGCATTATTATTATTGTCCCCCCGGCGGAGATTCCTTACTGCAAAGAGGAGATCGTTGCGCGTGGCAACTTCTGCAAAGTAACGGCTGTTGTTGCTGGCGGAGCTGAGCGTCAGGATTCGGTCCATTGCGGTCTGCTCGCCTGTGGGGCGGATGATGACGACCTTATTCTTATTCACGATGGTGCCAGACCGCTGGTCAGCCGAGAGATTATTGACCGGGTGATCGAGTCTCTGCAACAGCATGGGGCTTGTCTGACCGCCGTTCCGGTGAAGGATACGATCAAGGTCGTTCAGGATTGCTCTGTAACGGTTACCCCGGATCGCGCAACCCTCTGGCAAGCACAGACACCACAGGGGTTCCGCTACGATCTGATTCGTGCGGCCCATGATCGGGCCTCCAGGCTCGGACTGCAGGGGACGGATGATGCCCAACTGGCCGAGTTGGCCGGACATAAAGTCAGGGTGGTGCAGGGTGACTATCGTAATCTGAAAATCACGACACCGGACGATCTCTCGGTGGCAGAGCGCCTGCTTGCAGGCGGAAAAAAGGCAGCGGTATGATACGAATTGGACACGGCTATGATGTCCACCGATTGGTGCCTGAGCGTAAGCTGATTCTGGGGGGGGTCGAGATCCCGCATGAATCAGGGCTTCTCGGTCATTCCGATGCCGACGTATTGCTGCATGCAATCTGTGATGCCGTCCTTGGTGCCATCGGTGAAGGTGATATTGGCCGACATTTCCCAGACAGCGATCCAGCTTACAAGGGGATCGATAGTCGCAGGCTGCTTCACCATGTGATAGCTCTGGCAGCAGCGCGCGGGTTTGGGGTCAGTAATATTGACGCAACGGTGATTGCCGAGGAGCCGAAGCTGGCACCGTATATCGAGCCGATGGTGAAACGGATTGCCGCCGATTGCCGGATCGATGTGAGTCGGACGAATGTCAAGGCGACGACGACTGAAACACTCGGTTTTGTTGGACGCAAAGAAGGGATCGCCGTCCATGCCGTGGTGTTAATGCGGTCGACGGAGTGGGCCTGGCGCGACTTCGTCTGATGGCGTCGCAAAAACAGCACCCTCCGGTGTTGCGGCGGTTTTGCCAGTTTAATTTATGGACTTAGCGATCTAAAAATTTGTTCTGTTAGCAATATGCTTAATTGAAAGGACGGGAACGTCTGATGAGTTCAGAAGAATCGAGCGACGGCTCTCATTTTATAAAGACTTTGATCCAGGAAGATCTGGCGAGCGGCAAACATAAGGCCATTGTGACCCGGTTTCCCCCCGAGCCGAACGGTTACCTGCACATCGGACATGCCAAAGCGATCTGTCTGAATTTCGGTCTCGCCAGTGAGTTCAACGGGCGGTGTCATCTGCGCTTCGACGATACCAATCCGGCTAAGGAGGATGACGAATACGTCGAGGCGATTCGCAACGATGTCAACTGGCTCGGATTTGATTGGGGTGAGCATCTCTATTTCACCTCGAGTTATTTTGAACAGCTTTATGGTTATGCAGTGCAGTTGATCGAAAAGGGGAAGGCGTTTGTCTGTAGCCTCACTCCGGAGCAGATGCGTGAATATCGCGGCACTCTGACCGAACCGGGGATCGATAGCCCCCACCGCAAACGGACGATTGAGGAGAACCTCGACCTCTTTAGCCGGATGCGCGCCGGTGAGTTCCCTGACGGCGCTCATGTGCTGCGGGCGAAGATCGATATGTCCGCCGGGAACCTGAACCTGCGGGATCCGATCCTCTACCGGATCCTGCATGCGACCCATCACCGGACCGGAGATGACTGGTGTCTCTATCCGATGTATGATTTTGCGCATGGGCAATCTGATTCGATCGAAGAAGTGACCCACTCGATCTGTACCCTCGAATTCGCGGATCACAGGCCGCTGTACGATTGGTTCATTCGTGAACTGGAAATTTTTGCTCCGCAACAGATCGAATTTGCCCGGCTCAATCTCTCCTATACGGTGATGAGCAAGCGCAAGCTGCTGCAACTGGTTGAAGAGAAACTTGTCCGCGGCTGGGATGATCCGCGGATGCCGACGCTGGTCGGGATGCGGCGTCGGGGTTATCCGGCGGCGGCGATCCGGAAGTTTTGCGAACGGATCGGGGTCGGCAAAGGGGCGAGCTGGATCGATCTGTCGGTTCTCGAAGACTGTGTTCGCGAAGAGCTGAATGAAACGGCACCACGAGCTATGGCGGTTTTGAATCCGTTGAAAGTGGTCCTGACCAACTACCCGCAAGGGAAGGTGGAAGAGTTAACGGCCTCGGTCCATCCGCAGAAACCTGAAATGGGGAGTCGAATCGTCCCGTTCAGTCGCGAGTTTTATATTGAACAGGATGATTTTATGGAAGAGCCGCCGGAAAAATTCTTCCGGCTCGGTCCGGGGCGAGAAGTTCGGCTGCGCAATGCTTACATCATCCGTTGTGATGAGCTCGTTAAAAATGAGGTTGGTGAGGTTATCGAGCTGCGTTGCAGTGCCGACCTCGACACCCTCGGGGCGAACCCGGCTGATGGGCGCAAGGTTAAGGGGACGATCCACTGGGTCAGCGCATCGCATGCTCTGTCGGTAGAAGTGAATCAGTATGACCGACTCTTCTCGGTTGAAAATCCCGACAAGGGGGATGATTACCGTCAGAAGCTGAATCCGGATTCTTTGCAGACGATTACGACCGCCTATGCTGAAGCTGGATTGGCCAAAGCTCAACCTGGTGCCGCGTATCAGTTTGAGCGGACCGGTTATTTTTGCGTCGATCCGGTCGTACCGTGTGGCGATAAGGCGGTCTTCAACCGGATCGTCTCCCTGCGTGATTCCTGGGCTAAAGAGCAGAGGAAGTAAAAGAAACCAACCCCTTCAGGTGAAGGGAGTTCTGTGCTAGTACAATGGTCTTGAACTGTGTGTGTTTCAGGTGTGGACATGATCTTTCGTTTTAGGAGTTTTAGCATGGCGTTACGTCTCTACAATACCATGGCCGGTCGCAAACAGGAATTTGAGCCGCTCACCCCCGGTGCGGTCAGCATGTATGTCTGCGGGGTGACGGTCTACGACCATTGCCATATCGGCCATGCCCGGGCCAATATCGTCTTCGATATCGTTTATCGCTATCTTCAGTATGCCGGCTACGCTGTCACCTATGTCCGTAACTATACCGATGTCGATGACAAGATCATCAATCGGGCCAATGAGCGGGGGATCAGCAGCAAGGAGTTGTCGGAGCAGTATATCCGCGCCTTCGATGAAGACATGGAGGCGTTGGGGTTGCAGAAGCCGACCCATCAGCCGAAAGCGACCGACTATATCCCGCAGATCGTCGATCTGGTCACCACCCTCCTCGAGCGGGGACTCGCATACGAGTCGGCCGGCGACGTCTATTTTGCCGTCGATAAATTCCCCGGCTACCTGAAACTCTCCAAGCGAAATATGGAAGAGATGCTCGCTGGCGCTCGTATCGCGACTGGGGAGCTGAAGCGCAACCCGATGGATTTCGCCCTCTGGAAAACCGCCAAGCCGGGAGAGCCATCCTGGCCCTCCCCCTGGGGAGAAGGGCGTCCCGGTTGGCATATCGAGTGTTCGGCCATGAGCATGGATCTGCTCGGTCCGTCGTTCGATATTCATGGCGGCGGCAAAGATCTGGTCTTTCCGCATCATGAGAACGAGATTGCCCAGAGTGAAGGGACGACCGGCAAACCGTTTGTCAAATACTGGATGCATAACGGCTTCGTCAATATCAATCAGGAGAAGATGAGCAAATCGCTCGGCAACTTCTTCACCATCAGGGAGATCCTGAAAAAGTACGACCCGGAAGTGGTCCGCTTCTTCATCATCTCCGCCCACTATCGGTCGCCGATCGATTTCTCTGATCAGAATCTGGACGATGCGAAGACCGGGCTGAGTCGATTCTATGAACTGTTGAAGACGGCCGATGAACTATTGGCCAAGATGCCGGTTCCGATCAAGGCCCCCTGCCCGACTCTCGCTGATTCCGAGCGGGAAATTTACGACCGGATTGAAATGCTCGAAGAGCGGTTCGTCGAGGCGATGGATGATGATTTCAATGCCGCCCTCGCCATCGGTCATCTGTTCGAAGCTGTGCGCGGCCTGAACCGGCTGATCGCTGAAAAAAGGTTCGATGAATGTCCACTGTCGCTGGCGGTCCTCAATAATGGGGTCAAGAAGTTACGCCGTCTCGGCGAGGTGCTCGGGCTGTTCGGTTCCGAACCGGCCGCGTGGCTGGAGAAGCAGAAGAGTGATGGCCTTCAAGGTGGCGAGTTGACCGCTGAAGCGATAGAGACTCTAATCGCCGAGCGCAAACAGGCGCGTGCCGACCGCAACTTTGCCCGGGGTGACGAAATCCGCGACGAACTCGACGCCAAAGGGGTGATCCTGCTCGATTCCCGCGAAGGGACGACCTGGAAATTGAAGTAGAGTCAAATCTTATCTTTGTCTATTCGAATACCCTCCGCTTTCCCCGGGGGGTTTTTCATTGCAGAATATTTCTGTTTTCTGGTTATCCCTCTGGCTCCAGTGAATGAACCTCTAAGAAAGCATTAAACCAGAATGTTCACCAAACAGACGCGGAAAAACCAAAAATAGTTTTAACGAGTTGTTGCTCAAAAATATTACTGCTGTTTACCCCTAAGTCACTAAGTGCACAAAGGAAGCCAGAAGGTCATGCTCGGATCAAATCCTTATTCACGCATCTCTTTAAGCCTTAGTGTCCTTGGTGCCTTATTGGTGAATGATATTTTATTTGAATATTAATAAGCAAACTGGATCGAAATGTTTAATTAGAAAAGAGTATAGCCGATGATGCTGAAACAACAGTTAAAATCTCATATCCGCGGTATTCTGATCGTTGTTGCTGGCGTGTTGTTGATCAGCTTTGATGCTCTGCTGGTTCGACTGGCCGGAGTCGATGGCTGGAATGTCTCGTTCTGGCGTGGGAGTTTTATGGCGCTGGCGATGCTACCCTTCTGTGCTAGGGGGTTGTTGCGTAAAGGGCGTTCCTTTGCAGATAAAAAATGTGTGCTACTGGCGGCAATAATGATGGCAGGCAGCAGCCTGACGCTAGTGCTTGCCTTCACCATGACGCGGGCCGCAAATGCAGTCGTGATTCTGAGTGCTGCGCCGTTGTTTGCGGCTCTGTTCAGTCGTTGGTTTCTGCGTGAGAAGTGTCCGCCACGGACCTGGTTGGCGATAGTGGTCTGTATCTCCGGCGTGGTCTGGGTGATGCGGGGATCGCTCGGCGGTGGCGACCTGACCGGAGATTTACTCGCCTTGGTTGCGACCCTGTTCATCGGCGGCTATTTTACCGTTTTTCGCCGCTATCCGCAGATGTCCCGTTCGGAGGTGATTGTCTCCGGCGGTCTGATGCTCGCCTTGATGGCCTTGCCGCTCGCAACACCATTCATTCTCCCGATGGAGAGTTACGGCTGGCTCGTCCTCGCCGGACTGATCCAGATGCCGATCGCCCTGCTGCTGATCACCGTCGGTACCCGCTTTCTCCCTGCGACGGAAGTGAGCCTATTTCTCCTTCTCGAAACCATATTGGCGCCGATCTGGGTCTGGATGGTGTTTGCCGAGGTCCCGCCCGAAGCGACCTTGACCGGAGGAGTGCTGATTCTGACAACGTTGATCTTGCATACGATTGTTGGTTTTATGCGGGAGAAGGAGAACGGGTGATTGTCATGTGCCGATATTGAGATGTAAAAAGCTAAAGATCTAGCCGCTCAAGGTCTCTGTCTCTGGATTTAGGTTTGTTCTCATCCAGCGTTTGAGACATTGTATTCCTACGCCCTCCGCAATAAACCCGGGCATTATCTTCTCAAAAAATTGACAATATGAGAAGCTAATTGACAATCTTCTCAAATCTTCTTATATTTGAGCACGATGTATGTCTGTATCTCAATTATGAGGAAATATGAGCGACTATTCCCTGAAATCATTTCCGCCTGATATTTTGTTTGAGACCGAGCCGGTGTTGCGTGCACTGGTGCTGGCACATCGTTATCTCGCCGAGCTGAAGGGTGTTGCCCGCACAATCCCGAATGAGGGGTTGCTGGTTTCAACGTTGTCGTTGCAAGAGGCACAGAGCAGTTCTGAAATAGAGAATATAATTACAACCCAGGATGCGTTGTACAAATACCAAATACAGCCAGATCAAGCTGATCCGATCAGCAAGGAAGTCGCGCATTATGCTGAAGGATTGAATGTCGGCTTTAAGCAAGTCCAGCAGGATAGAATGTTGACTTTAAATACCATTCTGCAAGTACAGGGTGTATTAGAAGGTAACGATGCCGGTTTGCGAAAAACGCCCGGTACCGTTTTGAAAAATGAGCAGACCGGTGAAGTGGTCTATGAACCACCATCACCTGAACAGTTGCCGGATCTGATGTCATCACTGGAACGATTTATTCATCGTGACAGTGAGCTTGACCCTCTGGTGCGGATGGCTCTGGTCCATCATCAGTTTGAAAGTATTCATCCCTTCTATGACGGCAACGGCCGTACCGGGCGTATCGTTAACATTTTGTACATGGTTAAGGAAGGGCTGCTTGAAACGCCGATTCTGTATTTAAGCCGTTATATCAGCCAGACAAAAAGAGAGTATTACCAGACCTTACAACAGGTACGTGATCATAACGACTGGGAACAGTGGTTGCTTTATATCCTTCGTGGTGTGGCCGTGACAGCACGTCACACAATCCGCTTGGTTGAAAGTATTCGTGCTCTGTTGCAGCAACACAAGCAGATCATTCGTTCCGATTACAAATTTTATAGTCAGGATTTAATTAACAACATTTTCCATCACCCTTACACCAAGGTTGCTTTCCTCGAACAGGATATGGGTGTGTCCCGAGCCACCGCAACCCGTTATCTCGATGCACTGGCAGCGGGTGGTATTCTGAAAAAACATCGGTTGGGTCGTGAGAGTTACTATATCAATCATGCCTTGGTGAGCTTGCTGTTCAATCTTTCGAGCTTAGATGAAAAATAGATTTGAGCCGGAGGAGTTTTGTCTCTGCGGGTCAGATGTACACCTGGTCCCGTTGGTTAAATTAATCAGCAAAGGAAGGAGCTAAAATGAAAATCAACTTTACAAAAGACGAATTCAGAACCTTGCTCGATCTGATCTATTTAGGTGACTGGGTATTAACAGCCCACGATGTTGACTCAGATCCCAAAAAAAGCAAACACCAGGAGATGGTGCAGAAGATTTATGCGCACGCCAAGGATTTCGGCTTCGAAAAATTGATAGAGCATGATCCGGGTCTGGGTGCCTATGCGGAAAGTCTCGAATTTGAAGAGTCTGACATCCGTGAGTTTCTGGAGGAATTTGAAGCGAATAACTTTTGGGAGTCGTTGATTGCAAATCTGGCGGAGAGGGATTTTCTTAAAGAGATCGAGCCGGGTAGTCTTCCTGAAATGAAAGTTGAAGATAAATTCGAGAGTATCGGCAAGCATGAAGAGAAATGGGCCGAAGAATTTTCAAGGCATGGTATCGATAATCTCAAGATATAGCTGTTTCCTTTTCGTTGTCGGTAGGTGACGGGACATAAAGTTATCTTCCTTTTGCGCAAAACCGGTTGAGTTTGTATGTCTCTCAAGCCCCTTCTCCAGGTTCTTTCTGGTAATTAGGCCGCAAATGTTCAAAGCCATAAACAAACAAACTGAACAGGAAGTTATCATCCTTGATTCTCAGTGGGAGAAGCAGATCGATCAACTCCGATCGTTAGATAAACAAGATTTGCTTTGCTGTCAGGAGTGCAGTGAACCTGTGCGGGTGCGCGCTGGTGAGATCAAACGTTGGCATTTTGCTCACAAAAAACTCGAAGACTGTCAGTACGGAAAAGAGTCTACAGCTTTGCTGCATTCCAGGGCGCTGCTTTACAGGTGGCTGGCAAGCAAGTTTGGCCCTGCGCTGTGTTTGGAAAAGAAACTGGATAACGTTGATCTTCCCAGGGCGATTGATTGCTGGATAGAAGAAGATAATCGCAAAATTGCCTACTGGATTGTTGATCGCTCAATTAAACCCGCAATTCGATTTCAGTTGGAGCTAGCTTTTATAGAAAATGATATCAAAGTTCACTGGGTTTTCACGTACGACATGTTACGGCTACATGAAGAACAATTGGACACGTTGTTGTTAACGACAACCGAGCGGGAATTGCTGCAACAGACGGAATATGATGAGATTCTTAATCAAGATACTTGCCGATACGGAAGGTCACTTCACTATCTGGATTACAAGAATGAACGGCTGATCACCTTGCGTCAGCTTAGCCTTGACCACCCTCCGCAAATCTATTCCGGCGATCGTAAAGAAACAACGCTCACTGAGATGAAAATCAAAAAAAGCGGTGGCGAACTTTGGCATCCTGGTGAGTATGAGAAGGTACAAAAACGTCTTTCAGACATTGAAGCAAGAAGAGAACCAGAGAAAATTGAGACGCATGACCTTTCTTGTCAGCAAAACTACCCCGTTGCGCAAAAGACAAATTCCACTCGTTCTGTTGAATACAGGCCCACAGCAAAAGTAAGCCTTAGTATCCCTACCTGCATCTTCTGCAACAAGCAGACTACGGAGTACTGGTTTCAGGATGTTCCCGGAAAGCTGTGCCGTTGCAGGGCCTGCTTAAAGAAGGGGCACACTAAACCGCCAGAGCCAATCAAATAGAAGATTTAGCTCCGCAGCGCAATTGTGGTATTCTACGCAGCATTGTAAATCATTGTTTATTCGTAACTATTCAGCAAAAAAGTTCTTGACACGGTTTTTTGATTAAAACGCCAACTTGACGCGCCATTCAGTGCACTTGTCAGATTGGTTCAATAATGGCAGCTCTCTCGGCTTCAGTCGCTTAC
>Ga0314774_1000199_pt1 | contig 54150 bp, 46 predicted proteins | sample MetaGCBIA2018_FD_204515 | JGI IMG/M metagenome (GOLD analysis project Ga0314774, IMG submission 204515) | Cryopeg brine microbial communities from Beaufort Sea near Barrow, Alaska, United States - CBIA 2018 | ecosystem: Environmental > Aquatic > Marine > Coastal | place: USA: Alaska | collected... | reverse complement strand
CCCACATAAACCAACAAATAGCTGGATTATTCAGCTTAAACAGAGTCAAAAAGTGAGAATAACGTTAAAAAATGCCCAAACTGAGTTTTGGCTGAATTTTAAGGTGTTCTTGCAAAGGTCTCACATTAAACATATGTTAAAGAAAATTCTGCAAACCGAATTACACTTTAGCGCCCCCCTCACATTGAAAACCGCATTGCTGTTTTATCACGTTAAAAACAGGCATTATTGTGATGATGCATATCTTTTTTGTATAAACATACAGTTCAATCACAATTTAAGATGCATAGACCTCCTACCTTTAGTAAACAATCCACCCCGCCTTCCCTCTTTTTCCTCTACAATAATCGCAACGCATTATTCAACGTTTCTGGAGGAAGGCTTTGCTATATAAAGGAATAGAAAACTATCAACACGGTGCTGATAGCGCAACGGGTATTCTTATTACCAACTTAGGGACGCCTGATGCGCCGACTAAAGCAGCCTTAAAGCGGTATTTAAAAGAATTTTTAATGGATACCCGCGTGGTTGAACCACCACCTGCTAGATGGTTATGGCGTTTGATTTTAAATGGCATCATCTTAAACACGCGCCCTGCAAAATCGGCGGCGGCTTATGGTACGATTTGGCATACTGAAGGTCCAGGCGCGCCCTTATTGAATATCGCACAACGCCAGCTTGATGCGATTGCAGAAAAAGTTCGCCCACTCTTTCAAGGTCGAGTCGAGTTTGCTTTAGGCATGCGTTACGGTAACCCATCTATTGCCAACGCCTTACAAGAACTACAAGCCAAAGGGTGCCAACGTATTGTGGTATTACCTTTGTATCCTCAATATGCAGCAGCCACTACCGCCTCTACGTTTGATGCCGTGACGACAGAGTTACAAACTTGGCGCTGGTTACCGGAACTGCGTTTTATCAACCACTATCACCGTCACCCTGGTTATATTAAAGCCCTGGCGAATAGCATTCGCGAATTCCAAGCTGAAAATGGTAAGCCCCAACTATTGGTTATGTCTTATCATGGTGTACCGCAACGCTATTTAGATAATGGAGATCCGTACCACTGTGAATGTCACGTGACTTCGCGCTTAGTCGCTGAGGAGCTGGGTTTATCTAAAGAGGAGTATAAGGTCACCTTTCAATCCATCTTCGGTAGAGAAGAGTGGATTAAACCTTACACAGACGCGACCATGAAAGCTTTACCAGGCCTGGGCATTAAAGATATCCAGGTTATTTGCCCTGGTTTCTCGGCCGATTGCTTGGAGACTATTGAAGAGATTGGTGAAGAGAACCGTGAGTATTTTGAAGAAGCTGGTGGTGAAAAATTTGGCTTTATTAAATGTTTAAATGACCGTGCAGACCATACAGAAGCCTTAGCTGATATTTTATTACAACACACTCAAGGCTGGGTAGAACGTGATGGCTTTGATGCTGAGTTAGATTTAAAAGAACGCCAGACTAGCAAAGACAATGCTAAAGCAATGGGCTGCCCTTTCAAAGACGCAAGAGTAGAATCATCACACAAAAATAATCCCTTGTTAAAAAGGGATTATTTTTGGTTTTGGTAGCTGTGGCTCTATCAGTTAAATTAAGTTAGAGCAAACTACGCCCACCCTCTAATGGTAAAACCGTACCGGTGGTATAAGAACTATTCATTAAGTACTGTACTGCCTGCCAAACCACCATTGGCCCAGGTTCAATGCCTAAAACAGATTGCGCTAAACGATTTTGTTTATAAGACTCACTATCGCCCTCGTTAAATAAAATCAACGCCGGGGCTATGTCATTCACCTTAATAATCGGTGCAAACTTTTTAGCAAACCCTTTACACATATTCTGCAAAGCCGCCTTACTCGCTAAATAAGCAATATTTTCGCTAGAAGCGCGCTCCACGCTATAATCCGAAATAGAAATAATATCCTTAAGAGGGCTGGTCGATTTTTCCAGTAACGGCTGCAATGCATTGTTTAAAAAATAAGGAGTTCTTACATGGAGTTGAAAAAGAGTCTCAAAACAATCATTCTCAACCTCTGCTCCTTGCAACTTGCTCACATCCATTACATCAGGCAACCACAAAGAAGCATTATGAATTACCCCGCGTAAACTGCCGACTCGTGCTTGAACCGACTTGATCAGGCCTGGTAAAACATCTTTATCCATAAAATCGACTTGAATAGCAATCGCACCCAGAGCGATTAACTCATCCACTTGAATGCGCGGTGTGCGATAAGTAAATACGACCGGATAATTGGTTTCCGCCAAAAACTGTTTGACTAAAAACGCACCGATACGCTGACCACCACCAGTAATAAAAATAACATTTTGCAATAACTTCACGGCTATACACACCTTTTTAAAACCATAAAATAAGTAACTTAACCTATAGACCAATCAGTTTTTTGAATAACACTCTATAAAATTAATTGTTAATATAGCACTGAGCAAATATTCACCCTAGACACGGCAATGGCACAACAACGTTTAAATAAAGTTTTATGCGCATTGTAACGGCTTTAACTACACCTAGACACTATTGTAACGTCATAAAATAAAGAGTGCGAAAAAGCCATGCTGGAAAACCTCTACCTACTGAACTACATCATTATTGGCAGCTTGCTTGGCGCAACCCTGAACTATTTTCAGTTTGGCTTTAGCAGTAGCTTTCGCTCCTTAATTGTCGACAAAAATACACTAGGGTTTCGTGCGCTCTTGTGGATGCTCGGTTTGGCTATACTACTTTTTTCGCCGCTACTTGTCATTGAGTCCTGGCAGGGGCAGACATTTCAGGGGTTTATTCGCCCTCTTAGCTTAGCTGTTCCCATAGGTGCTTTTATATTTGGAATAGGCATGCAAATTGGCTGTGGTTGCACCTCTGGCACCCTTAATCGAGTAGGGCAATTACAGCCCCTATCCTTTTTAACACTAGGATTTATGATTGCCGGGGGCACCATTGCCGCTGCCACTTTTAATGATTGGCAAGCACTGCCAACCAGCCCTGCGATTGCTTTTCAAAGGAGCTTTGGTTGGTTACCAGGCCTAGCCATACAGCTAATAATTCTATTAGGTCTTTATAAAGTTTTGACCCAATATGAAAAAAAACAAACCGGACATGTCGAGCCATTATTCAATTCAGACAACTGGAAATTTCACCCCTACTTATTAGCAGGGTTACTGCTTGCTACCCTCAATGCCGCCCTGTTTTTTGCAACTGGCACTCCATGGTCAATCAGCTCGGCCTTTCCATTTTGGGGTATCAAACTGATTGATTTGACAGGCTTGCCCATTGACTGGCCCTTTTGGGATTATGCGCTAGAAAATAGTAACTCTTTAAATCAAACACTCTTTACAAACCCCGTCAGCTTGACGACCCTTAGTGTCGTATTCGGTGCACTCATCGTCTCAATAATCCACCCTCGCGCCAAAATAAAAGCCACACCCATCCGCTTATTCATGAGCATTCTTGGTGGACTCATGATGGGCTTTGGCGCTGTTATGGCATCGGGCTGTAATATTGGAGCATTCTTTAGCGGCATCGCCTCTGGAAGTTTACACGGCTGGATATGGTTGGTGTTTGCGCTATTCGGCAATATTTTAGGACTAAGAATGAGAGTCTGTCTATTGAGATAAGCTTGCTCTATAGAGAGCTCTTTAAACAACGAAATAGAGTGCTTTAATTCAGCATACTATTGGCTAACTGGCTGAATTCTGCCTACTAAAGCCCCCGCTATCACCACAAAAACAGCGGCAATAAACAGACATGCCTCCATACCTGCTACTTGATATACATAACCTGACAATACCGTACCTGTCAAACGCCCACCTGCATTAGCCATATAATAGAAGCCGACATCTTTTGATGTTCCATCAGCATCCGCATAGGAGACAATTAGATACGAGTGGACTGCGGAATTCAGTGCGAAAACGACTCCAAATAAAACCAGACCAATCAGTAAAATCCACTGAGGTTCATAAGAGAGCGTTAACCCCATAAACGTAGGAATGGTTGCCAAACCAAATGCCAATAACATAGCGGTTTTAGCCGTTGGCAATCTACCCTGGTTAAGTCCAGTTAGTTTTGGGGCGCCTGCTTGAATCAACCCATAGCCAATGACCCATACCGCTAGGTATGTGCCTATTTCAGTATATTGCCAACCTAACACTTCCGCTAGATAGATTGGCAAAGCCACCACGAACCAAACATCCCTGGCGCCAAACAAGAAGAAGCGAGCGGCTGAAAGCCAATTAATAGCCGGACTTTTCGAGAACATCTCTGAAAATTTTACGCTATTTTTGGCCTTCCCCAATCGGTCATCTAATAACCAAGCTGACAATAACAGTGCAACAACTAAGATAGCTGCCAATATAAATAGAGCGTTTGCAAAACCTACGATGGACAATAGGATGGCGCCTAGGAAAAAGCCAACGCCTTTCAAGGCATTTTTGGAACCCGTCAATAAACTGACCCAACGATAAAGCCCACCATCAGACTCTGACACTAAACTTTTAATACTACTTTTGGCGCTCATTTTATTCAGATCTTTGGCAATACCCGACAACGCTTGCGCAAACATCACATAAGCGACGGTCAACCATTCTGGGCTGACCGTCAACATCAGCAAGGCACCAATTTGCAAAGCCAAACCTAACTCCATAGTTACTTTGAGGCCTAACTTGGCTCCGAACCAACCGCCAAACAAGTTGGTTATAATTCCAAAAAACTCATAAAAAAGAAACAATAGAGCGATTTCAAGCGGACTGTAGCCGAGCTGATAGAAAAACAGCAAGACCAACATGCGCAAAGCACCGTCCGTTAAAGTAAAAGCCCAATAGTTGGCGGTGACAATGCCATATTGTTGTACTGCAGTCATTGCTCAATCCATAATTAAACGCGTTTAAAAAACACCACGAAGGCACAAAGACACGAAGGAAAAAATAAGAGTATGTGAAACCTGGACTGTAAACTCGGCATACTATTGACGAAATGGTTTAACTGATGAATTTAAAATTAATCTAAGAGACCTTTGCACGAGAGTTAGTCTCTTAATATCATATAAACCTAACTATTCACTCTTCGCGTCTTCGTGCCTTCGTGGTTAAAATCGATCTGAAATGCCCAACACCATTTAGCAGACGATTAAGCCGTTTGATTTAACTTACCTACTTTAAGAGCAAGCTCCATCATTCTAGCAACATAACCCATCTCATTATCATACCAAGCCAGCACTTTTAGTTGCGTACCTCCGACCACCATAGTCGAAAGCGCATCAATCACTGAAGAGTGTAAATCCCCTTCATAATCAACTGAAACCAATGGGCGGGTTTCATAGCCTAAAATATCTTTTAGATAGGTTTCGGAAGCCTTCTTAAACAGTTCATTCACCTCTTCGACCGTTACTTCACGCTGCATTTCCAAAACCAAATCGGTTAAGGAAGCATTCATTAAAGGCACACGTACCGCCAAACCATTCAACCGGCCATTTAATTCTGGGAAAATAGAACCTATCGCTTTAGCAGAACCCGTAGTAGTCGGAATCAGCGATTCAAAGCCCGCTCGCGCTCGACGTAAATCTTTATGACCATGATCTACTACCTTTTGGGTATTGGTACGATCATGCATCGAAGTAATCATGCCGTGTTTAATGCCAATTTTTTCGTGTAAAACCTTAATCACTGGCGCAATGCAGTTGGTGGTACAAGAAGCTGCCGTAATAACAGAATCTAAACCGGACTCAAAAATATCATCATTAATTCCCATGACTATATTTTTAATCCCCTCGTTCATAGGCGCGGCGACAATCACCTGCTTAACCCCTTGGTCTAAATAGGCTTGAAGGGTTTCGCGGGTACGGAATTTGCCAGTCGCCTCAATCACCACATCCACGTCCAATGCAGCCCAATCCACTGCAGAAACATCGGCCGATTGCGAATAACTCATGGCGTGGTCGCCAATAACAATCTGATCCGCATCTTCATGCGCTTCATGATGCCAACGACCATGTACCGAATCAAAATTTAAAAGATGGGCTGAACCATAAGCATCCGTTGCGATTTCATTGATATGCACGAACTCGATTCCTGGCCAGTCATAGGCGACTCTTAACGCCAAACGTCCCATACGGCCAAATCCATTAATCGCGACCTTAATCATACTATCTTCCTTGCTTTAATAGTTATATGTACTTATACATTTGTATTGGCGAATATTATAACGCCTTCGCATTACACATATATGACAAAAAAAATAAGTTTGGGTAACTTACAAAACTAAAAACAGTGCTAGCAACAACTTTTACCAGCCTGCTTAAGTAAATCTTCAGAGAGGATTGAACGGGGTGGCGCATGGTGTTTTAAGGATTGTAAAACAGATTTTGGCAGTGCCTCCAAAGCTGGACTAATTGAATAGTGCATCCAAACGCCCTCTCGACGGGCATTCACTAAATTAGCTTTACGTAAATAAGCAAGGTGCCGAGAGACAACGCTTTGTGGAATATCCAAAACGGCCATCAAATCACAGACACAAATTTCATGCTCTGCATGAATCAACAGGTTTAAAATTCGTAACCTAACTGGTTCCGAAAGTGATTTAAAGAATAATGAGGTACTTTCTAACTGATTCATAATGAAACGAAAACTCTATTTATCGTATATTTATTGCTAAACTAGGTAAAAACAGGCGAATCCACTCAATATAAGAATTTGCTTAACTGTTCTCCGCTTTTCTATATAATACATTCTTTTGCAAAACTGCATTCATTAGAGTTAAATTCGAGGCCCACAAAATAAATGAAAAATCGTATGTTTGATGTAGTGATTGTTGGCGGCGGAATTTCAGGCTGTGCTTTAACCTATGTACTGTCTAAATACACCGATGTTAAGTCGATTGCTGTACTCGAAAAATATGGTTCACTCGCCCCGCTAAATTCAAATGCACGCGCCAATAGTCAAACCCTGCATTGCGGTGACATTGAAACCAACTACAAACTTGAAAAAGCTAAATCCGTAAAGCAACAAGCCGATATGTTAGTGCACTACGCGGAGATGGTTGATAAAAACGATTTTCTGTTTAAATTTCCAAAAATGATCCTAGCCGTCGGCGACGATGAGTGTGCACGCCTCAGAAAACGTCATGAAGAATTCGCTGAAGACTTTCCTTATATGGAATTGTGGGATGCAGAACGGATTGCCGAAGTCGAACCTGCCGTCGCTCTAATCGATGGAAAACCGCGTCCTGAAAAGATTCTTGCTTGCGGTTGCAGTGATGAATACTCAGCGGTTAACTTTGGGAACCTTTCAAAATCTTTTATCAACAGTGCACGTAAAACTAATACTGAATTAAATGTCTCTTTAAGTTCTAAAGTCGAAAAAATCACACAGTTCGATGATCATTACGAACTACTCACCTCTCAGGGCACGTTTATGGCGCGTTTCGTGGTCGTCTCTGCGGGTGCACATAGCCTACTGCTTGCTAACCAACTCGGCCATGGCTTAGATATGTCTATTTTACCGATGGCCGGCAGCTTCTACTACGTGCCCAAAATACTGAATGGTAAAGTTTACACCATGCAAAATGACAAACTGCCGTTTGCCGCATTACACGGCGATCCTGACTTAATCGAAATGGGTAAAACCCGTTTAGGGCCAACAGCATTGGTACTGCCAAAACTTGAACGTTACACAGGCGGCACCTATTGGGATTTCTGGAAGAGTTTGAAGCTAGATGGTAAGGTCATTCGTGTCTTCTGGGAACTCATGAAGGACAGCACTATTCGTAACTATATTTTCAGAAATTTTGCTTTTGAAATCCCATGGGTTCGTCAGAATCTATTTGCCAAAGATGCACAAAAAATCATTCCTGGACTCAAGCCAGAGGATTTAGAGTACGCTGCAGGCATTGGTGGGCTACGTCCTCAGGTCATCAATAAAACCGAAATGATCTTACAGTTGGGCGAAGCCAGTATTGTGCCTGAAGGTGAAAATATCATCTTTAATATGACGCCTTCTCCCGGTGCAACGACCTGCATGGGTAACGGTTACCGAGACGCTAAAATCATCTGCGAAAGCCTAGGCATTAATATTGACAATGAGCTACTCTCCAAAGAACTACTTGATGGTCAAGCTTGCCGTTAAACGGTTAGTAGCGCCTTAGTATAAGCATCCTCATTATGCCTCAACACACCTCCCTTCCCACGCACCTTATAACAGGTCTACTGGGGAGCGGAAAAACCACGACACTCAGGCAACTCCTCCTGCAAAAACCCGCAAGTGAAAGATGGGGGATCATTATCAATGAATTTGGTGAAGTCGATATTGATGCGGCGACTTTACAAAGCCAAGAGTCTAACGATGCCGTGCTTTCTGTCTCGGGCGGTTGTGTTTGCTGTAGCGCACAACAGGGTTTAACCCAAGCGATTAATCAACTACTGACTGAATCAACAGAAAACCCAATCAGCCGCCTGTTTATTGAGCCAACAGGATTAGGCCATCCCGCGAAGATCATCGACATTCTCACACAATCATCATTTGTAAGACCCCTCTCTCTGCAACCCATCCTTTGTGTGATTACGCCACAACAACTCACACCTTTGCGCTGGCAAAAATCTGCAGTAATGCGAGATTTAGTCACTCTTTCAGACATTATTTTGCTTAATAAAACCGATTTAAGCAGTGTCGATGAACAAAACATCGCACTCGCACTTCTGCACAACAGCTACCCACCCAAGACAGAGATAAAACCGATCCAACAAGGCAGAATTCCGTTGACAGAACTCTTCGGTTCAAAACAGAGCACAGGTACCAAAAACCAGAGTTCTTTTACTATCTTAAATTCTTTGGAAGGCTTTAACCTCCACCAGAAGCAAACGACACAGACCTCAAAAGCAGTTGACTCCTCGCTGCCTGGCATTCGCCAGTGTTTGCTTCAGGTCACATCAGAGACATCTGAACTCTCCTCAATCGGCTGGACTTTCCATCCCAAGATTCAATTTAATCGCGTTAAACTCAAAAGATTTTTTGCCTCCATGGCACCCTTTTTAATACGCGGTAAAGGACTCTTAAAAACAGGTAATGAATGGCAATTGATTAACTGGAGTGATGGAGAACTTAGTTTTGAAGACATCGCATGGCGACAAGATAGTCGACTGGAACTACTCTTCAATGACACCATTAACTCCAAAAAACATTCCCTCAATCAGAACAAGGTCATTGAAAATCAACTACTTACCTGTATTAGCAAAACTGAGTAATTCCCACTTATAAAGTATCAATAGTGAATAATACCCCACCTTTTAGGTCAATTATTTGCTAAAATCTTGCGTTACATTTTAATCTTCCGTGTGTAGTCTGAATTAGGCGCTCTCGCCTAATTTCATTGAACTCTCACCTATCGAAGGAAATTGCATGATCAAGCACATGCCCGATATCGCATGCCAACCGCACCAAGCCCCTCAAGGGAAACTCAAATGGGTAGGAATGAGTGGAATTGAACTGCCAATTCTAGTTCAACAAGGTTTAGACCCTAAAAACAGCGTTCGCCTGTCTTCTCAAGCACAAGCTTACGTCAGTTTAGATAATCCTTTAAGCAAAGGCATTCACATGTCTCGCTTATATCTCATATTGGATCAAATGGGGACTCAAGAGAACTTAACGCCAAACCGCGTTAAATCGATCCTTGAGGCTTTTATCGAATCACATCAAGATCTAAGCAACCAGGCATTCGTTGAATTCAAATTTGATTATTATGAGCGTCGTCAGTCACTCAAAAGTGACAACAGTGGTTGGAAACATTACCCAACGACCATTCGCGGCGAAATGCGCCAAGGTAAGTTTGAGTGTGAACTATCGATCGAAATCCCTTACTCGTCAACCTGCCCATGCTCTGCGGCTTTATCACGCCAACTGATTCAAGAATCTTTTGAAAAACAGTTTAATGGACAAGCTGAACAAGGTCTGGATTATCAAACCGTGATTGATTGGCTAGGGACTCCGGAAGGTATTAGTGCAACACCGCATAGCCAGCGCTCTTACGCACAGGTTAAGGTCAAGGTCGTTGAATCTGATACGCTTGAAATTTCAACTTTGATTAACCAACTTGAAGATGCGGTACAAACCCCAGTTCAAGCGGTCGTTAAGCGTGAAGATGAGCAAGAGTTTGCACGTTTAAATGCCTCAAACTTAATGTTCTGCGAAGATGCCTGCCGTCGAGTACAAAGTAAACTCAATGAGTGTCCTGAGTACAGCGATTACTGGGTACGTATTAACCACTTAGAAAGCCTGCATCCACATGATGCCGTTGCCATTGTCACCAAAGGTATTGATAATGGCTATATCGATGAACCTAATCTAATGGATCCTATGTAAGCCATTCAGATTCATACTCTGCCAAAGCCGATTTAAGTTCCTCTTAAATCGGCTTTTTTGTATCTCTCTTTTAAACTGACCAGGCCTGGTCCTATCACTCCAAATATAAGTTAAAAATCGTTCACCACGAAGGCACGAAAACACGAAGAAAAACCTAGAAAATCAAACAACCAGGTTGCTGACTTTAACTAACACAATACAACATCTAAAACCTTCGTGTCTCTGTGCCTTCGTGTTCAATCTTTAGCGACACTAAATCAACCAGGCCTGGTCAAAAAAACAAAAACCGCCAAAAGGCGGTTAAAGTTTTTACATGAGCAAGGCTAAATAGTAGCCAATACACCATCAGGATTTGGGAGATGATTACTTTCTCATCAAGGCAAGTTCAAGCGAAGTGTAGTAACACTACACGAGCTTGGACTTAACGCAGAGAAGGAAGCAATCAGCCCCAAATCAGAAAGCGCCGGCTTGGATTTCTTTGTATACATGCCTAGCATTATTGTCTGCGGCCTGTGCAAAGACGGGGCGATCTTTGTACATTGACTGATCGATATTCATGGCATCCTCTAGCGTACCGCCAGCATCGACCACCTTCTGAACTTCGCCATGCAAGTAAACCAGATAATCATAGGTTTGGCGCTTAACCGTCGCCATATCAGTTGGAGTACCATGCCCCGGAATAACAATGGTATCCGCTGGAATAATTGTCATCATGTTTTTGTAAGACTCTACCCATGCAAAAGAGTTGGTATAACCAAAGAATACTGGCATACGTTCATTGAAACCTAAATCTCCCGATAAGAGAATCTTACGTGAAGGCACATAGGCACTGGTAGAAGCTTGTGTATGCCCAGGTCCAAAGTCTTGCAAAATAACGGTTTCTCCTCCGCCAACATCAATGGTCATAGGTTCATTAAAGGTCGTGAATTTGTCTGTCACATTACGGGCAGAATTAGTGATATTTTGTCCAACTTGTGCAGACCAATCCGCTTTAATCGAATCAAACCCTCGATTAAACTCACTATTCGCCGTAGCACTAGAATAGAGGTTTTTAACCCCAACATCTACCCAATAACTTGCTCCTAAATAAGCGTGTCCTTGACTATTCTCTACTGCAAGCCACTTTACAGGCTTATCTGTTATCTGCTTAATTTGTTGATGTAATGAATAAGCTAAAGCGTTATTTGCACCAGCATTAAAAACGAAAACGCCATCTTCGAAAACCATAAATGAGAGGTTGTTATTTAATCCAAAGTTCGCTGGATTATGCCAAATCATACTCCCCACTACGGTATAAACATCATCAGTGACTTTGACCGCTTTTGGAATTGGCAAAGCCTCGCCAATATAACCGACTTTTCGCTCTGTCTTAAGAACTTCATCCGCATACGCATTTGCAGCATCCGTTAACACATTACTGTAAGTTTTAACTTCTTGTGCATACGCCTTAAAACCTTGTATATAAGGATCTTCAGTCACATTGCTAGCTGCCATAGAGGGAGTGTTTAAAAACCCCATAAGTAATACAAGTTTCGAAAAAGAAAATGCTATTTTTTTTGTATTCATAAAAACCTCTAAATTGAAATTTTAAGACCGACTCTAAACAATCCTTGTTTCTGCATCATACCATCATTTATTGTAGTGGATTATCACTAACTTCTATCTAGGACCTTAGAATTTTTATGTTCATAAACATCAAAGATAGTAATGGCCATCGCGGCGATTACGGGTCCGAAAAACAATCCAATTACTCCAAAATGGATCAAACCGGCAAAGGTCGACAAAACCGTTATTAAGGTATGGTTCGCGACCGATAAACCTTGCCCTGCCTGACCAAGCCCCTTAGTGAGTTTGGCAATGATAATCGGACGCATAATATTATCAATCACAAAACCGGTGATCACCACACCCCAGAAGCTAATGACCACTGCCATGACATAATCTCCTTGGACTAGAGCATAAATAACGATCGGAATCCAAACCAGCGCGGCACCGATAATCGGAATAAAGGAGGTCACTGCAATCGCCATTCCAATAAACAGTCCTGGCAATCCTAATGCCCATGATACTAACGAAAAAGAGACTCCTTGTAATACCGCAATACCGACAACACTCAAGGTCAACACCGTCGATAAACTGGCAAAGCGTTGCATAATCATACGGTCATAATAGTTTTCTAACGGCGATAAAAACGCAATGTGTTTAACGATTGTGTGGCCATCCCGGTAAAAGAAAAATAGCGCAAAAACGGAGAGCCCTATGAAAGCAACGAAAGAAGAGGTGGTGCCAACGATACCTTCTAATAAAAACACAGTCGTTTGCTGTACGAAAGCGATAATTTTGGCCGAATTGGCCTTAACTTGTTCTAAGGCACCAGCCTGAGCCGCTTCGCTCACGGGTAAGTAAGCCAATAAGGATTGGTTTAATTTTGCCAAACTCTCAGAGTTTTGCGCATTAATCCAAGTTTGCGCCTCGCCATACAGTTGCCCAACTTGCATACTGACTTCAATCAACAAATAGGTCACCGGAGCAATCACGCCGACAAATAAAATCGTACTCATCACTGATGCGGCGAGTGTCTTTGAGTCATTACAGTGCGGTAATAGTTGAAGATAGAGCCGGTAACTCGCAGTCGATAAAATCATCGCAAAAAACAGCGCTTCTAAAAACGGGGTAAACAACCAAATCAATCCTGCCAAAGCCAATAGTAGTAGAATGATTAAAAAACCTTCCTCATAAGGGCGATTGTCACGCATAATAAAACCTCAAAGTTAGCCAAATTAAATGAATATAAAACGGTTTCTAGTGCAGTCTTGAAAGTCGAACAAGACCAACAGTCCAGAACCGATAAACGAGTTTACCTTAATATGAATACTGATATTGCAGAAGTCATCATCCGCCCTGAAGGTTCCCTACAAATTTTATCTTATCAAGAAGCTCATCAGCTTTGTGATACATCCGATCAAGGCCTTAATGAACTTCTCAAACAGTGTGCGTTAGCCGTACTCAATACCGGTGTGCAAGAAGATGATGGCTTAGCCCTGCTTGAAAAATATGCTCGCTTTTCCATTGAAGTCGCCGTTAAGGGTCGTGGGGTACAATTGGTTATCAAAAATGCACCCCGCCATGCCTTTGTAGACAATCAACTCATTGTCGGTATTCGAGAACACCTGTTCGCTGTGATTCGTGACTTAATCTACTCACGAAATGAAATCATGGAGAACCCACAATTTCAGCTCGACCACTCCCATGGTATTACCAATGCGATTTTTCACATCGCACGTAATGCGCAGTTGATGCGACCCAACACACTACCGAACACAGTGGTTTGTTGGGGCGGCCACTCTATTTCAGAAGTGGAGTATAAATACAGCAAACACCTCGGTTATGAATTGGGTTTGCGTAACTTAGATATTTGCACTGGGTGTGGCCCAGGCGTTATGAAAGCACCTATGAAAGGTGCCGTGGTCGGCCATGGCAAGCAACGCTATAAAAAGGGACGTTATATCGGTATTTCCGAGCCAGGCATTATTGCCGCGGAAGCCCCAAATGCGATGGTAAATGAACTCTGCATTATGCCAGATATTGAAAAACGCCTGGAAGCTTTTGTCCGCTTAGGACATGCCATTATTATCTTCCCTGGTGGCCCGGGCACCATGGAAGAGTTACTCTATTTATTGAGTATTTTACTGCATCCTAAAAACAAAGGTTTGCCACTGCCCGTCATTCTCACTGGAAACGGTGGTAGTCAGGGCTATTTTGATTCAATCATACACTTCATCAAAATCACGTTGGGTACGGAAGCGATTGACTTATTAGAGGTGATGATCAATCGGCCGAGGGATGTGGCCACACGCATGAAAGAGTACATGGAAGTTATTCGTCAAGACCGTAAAAACAGTAGTGACGCTTATTACTACAATTGGCGAATCACGCTAGAATGGGATCAACAACAACCCTTTATACCGATCCATGAAAACATGGCAAAACTCAACTTAAACAGGGATCAGGCTCCACATCTCCTTGCTAGCCAACTCAGAAAGGCCTTTTCGGGCATTGTGGCCGGTAATGTTAAAGCCGATGGCATACTCGAAATTAAAAAACATGGCCCTTTTGAATTAAACGGTGATCCAGAAATCATGGCTGCTATGGATGACTTATTGCAAAGTTTTGTCAAACAAAAGCGCATGAAAATTGATGCAAGCACGTATAATCCTTGTTATAAGATAAATCGTCGCTAACCAAGCTACCAGGCCTGCTCAAAAACAGCCTGATAAAGCCCTAACGCACAACAGAGATTCGCATGACATTTGAAGAATTTGACCTAGATGACGTACTATTAAGCGCCATCAAAAAGCAGTCGTACAATAAGCCAACCCCTATTCAAGAAGCCGCTATCCCGTTAATGCTGGATCGCAAGGATGTATTAGCAGGCGCCGCTACCGGAACCGGTAAAACGGCCGCGTTTGTACTGCCTGCCCTGCAATATTTATTGGATGAGCCTAAACACTCAAGCAGACATCCACGTATTTTAATATTGTCACCGACCCGTGAGCTTGCCTTTCAAATTCATAAGGTTGTCAAAAAGCTAGGCTCTTATTGTAATTTCCCATCGGTGATTATCACCGGTGGCTTTAAGCTTAGTGTCCAAATCGATGTTTTAACCCGAGCTTGCGACATTTTGATTGCAACCCCTGGGCGTTTAGCAAAACTGATCGAGGAAGATGCTGTCACCCTCTCTTATATTGAGATGGTCATTATCGATGAAGCAGATCGTATGCTGGATATGGGACAAGGCCCCGTAGTTCGCGCCCTTTTGGATGCGATTCCGAGCGACTTCCAAGCAGGGCTTTTCTCTGCTACCTTAGCGGGAAAAGGCATTGAACAGTTTGCTGAGGACATCTTAGATGAGCCAGAAATTGTGCAAATTGATGCTCCAAACACCAAGTCAGAGCAGATTCAGCAGATCGTTTATTTAGCGAATGACAAGGCACATAAAGACGCTTTATTAAAAAACATTTTAAACGATGCCAGCTGTCAGAGTGCGATTGTCTTCTGTAATAAGAAGGAAAAAGCCATTGAAGTCACCGATTGGCTGCAATCGCAAAATATTTCTGCACAGGTGTTGCATGGCGATTTTACTCAGGCGACCCGTCTGGACAAAATGAACAAGTTCAAAGCCAATAAGATTAAAGTATTGGTGGCAACAGATGTCGCGGCACGTGGTTTAGATATGTTGAAAATCACCCACGTCATTAACTACGATATGCCTTTCCGTGGCGACATGTACATTCACCGTATCGGTCGAACGGGTCGCGCACAGCAAGTCGGGATCGCCATCAACCTGGTTGAACGTCACGATTTAAAACATCTAGAACGTATCGAATACCACTTAGAGCAAAAGCTACCTACTGAGAAGATAAAGGGGCTAGAACCGACTTTCACCATCAAAGAGATGGAGAAAAAAGCGGCTAAAAAGAAAAGACCTAAAAAGGCGCCGGCCAAAAAGCCTAAAAAATCTAAGCGATAGTCGTTTAAAGTCAAAAGAGTTCACCACGAAGGCACTAAGACACGAAGTTAAAAGACTTTGTGTTTTAGGAACCCGGCCTTTCGAAAACCTACCAGGCCTGGTCAAACCATAACTAATTCAAATCAGAACAACTCTGCCCCACAAAAACTTCGTGTCTTCGTGACTTCGTGGTTCACTCTTTAGCCTAAAATCACAATTCAGCAGATTTAGGCATAGTCGATAGATGATCGAAATAATGATGTGCTAAAGCAATAACAGCCAGTACTGGAATAAACAAACCTAATAACGGCAAGGTGCTCAGTAAGAACAAACTGCCTAAGCTTAGAGTTGGCGTCCAATTACCGAAACCTTTAACATCGTTAAACATAGATTCAGGCAGAATCACTTGGCCGACATCTAAGACCAATGAATATCTAAAAAACATAAAACCAAGTAGCCAAAACCAAACGAGATTAACCAGTGGAATAAACATTATTGGAATGGTTAATAAAAACAAGAGTACCAACAGTAAAGCATATTTAAGCATCTTCCAAAGCATACCTAAGGTTGAACCATGACCCACATAGTCCACATTCGGATAATGCTTATCATGAATGGCTTTTACCAAACTATCCGTCATAAAACCGGTAATAATCATGGCAAATAAAAGCAGCAGGTAACTCCCCAATAAGAATGCCAGAACGCCCGCAACCACCGCCATAATGGTGGTCACAACCCAAAGCAACAGAGCGCCGATAAAAGGCACTGCGCCAATGTTTTGCTCCGCTTGTATTGTCCAGGTATGCACCTCAGCCACCATCGGATTCTGAGTAATGAAATCACTGACTAGAAAGATACCAAACAGACCATAGCCCATTATAGAGATCAAAATAATCGAGGCTACAAAGGGGATAAATAAACGCCAAATAATCGCCGGCTCTTTTAAATCTGAGAGTGTTTTGAATAATAAATCGAACATCGTATTCTCTATTTTTAATTAAAAAACCGATAAAGTCGGTTTTTAGGGGTCACCTGAGTTAGATAACAGTGAATTTCCTCAGCATTACTTAATCCAAATAGACTTCACATTGGTAAATTCACGAATCCCCTGTGAAGAAAGTTCACGGCCATAACCCGAATTTTTAACGCCACCAAATGGCATTCTTGGATCAGAGAAACTGGGACTATTGATGAAAGTTGCGCCTGATTCCATGCCGCGCGCCATAGTCTCAGCCGTCGCTAAATCATCACTCCAAATAGATCCACCTAAACCATATTCAATCGAGTTAGCAATGCCCAGAGCATGTGCTGGTTCAGTGGCTTTAATGACAATCGCCACAGGACCAAAAAACTCTTCATGATAGGCTGGCATATTGCTACTGATATTGGTCAAGATGGTTGGCGCATAATAACAGCCAGGGCGATCTAGCTGATAACCGCCAGTGACAATCACCGCTCCCAAATCCACAGATTCCATGACTTGCTCATGTAACTCATCCAACAGATCCTGACGAGCCATCGGTGCTAAGGTTGTTGCCAAATCCATCGGGTCTCCGGCAATAAATTTGGCTTCGATTGCCGTTTTAAGCATCTCAATAAATTTATCTGCCTGAACATGATCGACAATAAAACGTTTTGCGGCGATACAACTTTGTCCCATATTCTGGAAACGACCTCTAACCGCACCTTCAACTGTTTTTTTCATATCCGCATTTTCGAGAACAATAAAGGCATCTGAACCGCCGAGTTCTAAAACAGTTTTCTTCAATTCAGAACCTGCGATACTGGCGACTTGACGGCCTGCATTTTCGCTGCCCGTTAAGGTCACTGCACGCACAACTGGGTGTCGAATGACACTTTCAACCATCTGAGAACCAATCATTAAGGTGGTAAAGATATTATCCGGAAAGCCAGCTTTTCTAAAAACTTCTTCCATTGCCAAGGCACATTGCGGCACATTTGAAGCATGTTTTAAAACGGCAATATTGCCTGCAATCAAGGCGGGTGCGGCAAAGCGGAACACTTGCCAAAATGGATAGTTCCAAGGCATAACTGCCAATACGACACCCAGTGGCTGATAATTGACATAACTACGACTGGCATCAGTTTCAACCACCTCATCTTGTAAATATGTCGGACCATTCTCAGCATAAAACTCACAAACCATGGCGCACTTCTCAATTTCCGCTTCTGCCTCTACAAAGGTTTTACCCATTTCTAAGGTAATCAACTCTGCTAATAACTCACTGTCATCACGCAATACATCGGCAACGCGTCTTATCATTAAACAACGATCTTCAATCGGCGTCAGTTTTGCCCAGTCTTCAAACATATAACCAGCCTGGGTCACAACATCGTCCAAAGTTTCTTGATCCCAAGTTTCAAATGAACCTAATAACTCGCCAGTAGCGGGATTGATTGATTGCATGGCCATAAAGTGTTCCTTGTGAGGTGAATAATAAATGAGTATTCATCCGTAAATGCGGATATTAAGATCGATAATAAATAAGCTAAAAAATCCCAGCTTATTAAATAATGTAGAGCTTTATATTGAAATTTTTAACTGCGACTAAGAACTGATTGCCTGCTGCGCCCAGGCGTTTGCCGCCATAAAACTATTACCAATTTCACTGATGCCTAATGTTTCATAATGTAAATTGATATCATCAACGTTAGCTTGTTCCATGGCCACTAAAACTTGAAGAGTTTCACCCATCAAGCCTTTTCTATTCACTAAAGCACTATGAATTTCTTCTGACAAAGGCATTTCGCTAACAATTTCAGAAATCGGCATTTTAAAAAAAGCGCCCAGATTTGAAAACAACCCCATCAAAAAGTAACTATCTTTATCATGAATATGTCCCGTCGACTCTGCCATTAACTCACAAAATTTAGCGCGCATTAAAGAGTTGGTTAGCAACTCTTGTGGCACGTCTTCCATGCTTGACAACATCAGCATATTCACCCAAAACTTAAGGCGTTTAAGCCCCATATAGCGCAAAGCATCTGCAATACTTTCAACTCTAACGGGAATCATAGTCGCAGGATTATTAATCGCTAATAATAGTTTATGACTTAAAGAAACATCTTGACCAATAATATTAGACAGTTGATAAAAGTCGGTGACTGGATCATTTACCTTGGCTAATAACTGCAATAAAGTAAGTTTATTTCCCGACAATTTTTGACTCTTGATAATCACTGGATTGGTGAAAAAATAGCCCTGAAAGTAATCAAAACCTAACTTCTTCAAATACAAGAACATCTCTTCGGTTTCGACCTTATCGGCAATAACCTTAATACCCATCCCATGAAGTTCTTCAAGTATTTTCTTTAACTTCAATTCGGTATAACTATCTATGTTAATTTTCACATAGTCACTGACAGTGGTAAGCTTAAGACTAGATTGGTCGTCAACATAGTTCTCCAAGGCGATATGCGAACCTTCCAATTTGAGTTCTCTCAGGCTACGTAACACTGCGACATCTTGGCTGACATCATTTGGAATCTCAAGGATAAGCGGATGATTCTTGTCGAAGTCGGGCAACGATTGGAGATTGATTAATGCCTTAGGCAGATGCAACATGGCGGCATGTTTACCGACAATGGATTGAAAACCAATGTCTTCTTGAGTTTTCTTAATCAATTCAACCGTCGCTTCAACCGTATTTTTATTCTGATTCAAACCTTGGTGAAATTGTAATTCATACGCAAACACATTCATGTGTACATCTAAGACGGGCTGTTTACCGATAAACACTTCAGACATATTGAGTTCCTATATTTAAGGTAACTTAACCTGAGTAAACGATGGTTCAGGCTTTAAACTATTAAACAAACTGTACGTCTAATTATCATCCGCTTCAACAATAACCTCCTCCGTAATCTCTATAAAAACTTTGACCAGGCCTGGTCAACCTTTTTAACGATTAAATAGGATGCGTTTTCCTGGGGTAAATTCTGCAAACTGGCCTTGATGATATTTCAGCTCACCCGACACAATCGTACTAATGACACTCGACTTAAAGGTATGCCCTTCCCAAGGGGACCACTGACATTTATAGAGGTTATGTGCCTTATCATCTGTATGGGGTTTATTCATATCGACCAAAATCAGATCCGCCCAATAGCCTTCTCGAATATAGCCACGCTCTTCAATTTGATAACGAATCGCAACATTGTGGGCGGTCTTTTGCACAATAGTTTCTATGTCGAATACACCATCATGCACCATATCCAACAAGGCCGGCATAGATTGTTGCACCTGTGGCAGTCCAGCCGGCGCGCTGAAATAGGGGTTTTTCTTTTCCGACTCGCTATGCGGAGCATGATCTGTGGCGATAATATCGATACGCCCATCTCTTACCGCTTGGCGAATAGCATCTCGATCAGACTGTTTTTTAATTGCTGGGTTACATTTAATATAGTGGCCTTTGGTAACGTAATCATCTTCGGTAAACCACAAGTGATGCACACAGGCTTCGGCGGTAATTTTCTTGCCTTCTACCGGGCCTGGTTCAAACAGCTCCATCTCTTCGGCGGTGGTTAGATGCAAAATATGCAAATCCGCACCCGTCTCTTTGGCTAACTGCACCGCAAAAGAGGACGACTTATAACAAGCTTCACGACAGCGAATATTAGGATGTTCAAAAGCGGGGATATCGTCACCATACTTTGCGCGGTAGATCTCTTCCTGCGCATTAATCATCGGCGTATCTTCGCAATGCGTGGTAATCAGTGTTGGGCTATGAGTGAAAATATCACGCAAAGCCTGCTCACGATCAACCAACATATTGCCGGTTGAAGCGCCCATAAAAACCTTAACGCCACAAACATTGCGAGGATTCACTTTCTTAAGTTCGTCTAAATTATCATTAGTCGCACCAAAGTAAAAAGAGTAATTACTCCAAGCCTTCTCTGCTCCAATCTGATATTTCGCTTCCAAATTTTCAATAGTGGTGGTCGTCGGCTTTACATTAGGCATATCCATAAAGGTAGTCGTACCACCGGCGATGGCCGCCTTCGATTCCGTGGCAATATCTCCCTTGGCAGTCAAACCTGGGTCTCTAAAATGCACTTGGTCATCAATCATGCCGGGTAATAACATTAAACCTTTAGCCTCAATAACTTGATCAGCCTCCGTCACAATGTGCTCGGCAACTTCAACGATTCGGCCATTTTTTACCAGAACATCGCCAACCCATTGTTGGCCTTCATTGACAATCGTTGCTTGCACAATAAGAATGCTACGGGGAGTCGCTATCATGGTAAATTTCCTTTAATCGTTGGATAATGAATTTTGTCGTTCATAACTTGGTATTCTATCCTGAAACATAGTAGTATTTTTCTATGATTTTTAGGTAAACGAAATATCTTCACTCGCTTTATAAACCAAAGGATATGCGCCTCGTCCTTACTTGAGTGAATTAACTATTCACAAACAGACCGCTTAGCGGTTGATAACTTAGAGCTCTGGCTCGCGGAGAATAATCATAATGGCCATTATAACATTGACTTCTTTGAGTGATTTAATTGAAACCCTTTAACCCAATTACTTGGCTATTCATTGGTCTGGTACGCTTTTATCAACTGTTTATCAGCCCGATTCTTGGTCCTAGGTGTCGCTTTTACCCGAGCTGTTCGCATTACACCATAGATGCCTTAAAACAGCATGGCATTCTCTGCGGCGGCTGGCTAGCCATTAAACGACTCTTTCGTTGCCATCCTGGAAACCCCGGAGGCGTCGACCCGGTGCCTAGCTGTGGCTGTCAATCCTCCAAAACCTGTCAAGAACCCTTAGAGTTTGAGGATGAAATCGCAACAGAGTCAGAAACCAAACAAAATCCAGAAGATGAGCCAACTAACAAATAAAAGAGCCTCTTGTTAACCAACTGTTAGCAATAAAGCAAACTATTCAATATCTAATAAATTGCCAGGCCTGGTCACTTGCAACATTTGTTATGTTTAATGCCAAAATTGAAAACACTGTCATCTAAAATTAATAGAGCAATCCTGATTTACACAGCAATAATCGGCTAAAATAGAGTAGATTTATAGATTCACAATTGTCACACCGACTCAATTCAGGAACCCACATGTCTGCTACCTCTGCAAATGACAACTTAACGAATTCAACTTACGTTGACGCTCAAAACTACCCGCGTTTTATCAACCGAGAGCAGAGTCTGTTGGAGTTTAACCGTCGTGTATTGGCACAAGCCAAAAACCCTGATATTCCTCTTTTGGAACGTCTGAAATATTTGTGTATTTCCAGTAGTAATATGGATGAGTTCTTTGAAGTGCGGTTGGCCAGTTTGAATGAGTTAAAAGAAGACCCTTGCGCCTTAACACTCCCTGATGGTCAAGACCCTAAAGTCGTGATTGAGCGTTTGTCTAAAACCGCGCATGAAATCGTTGAAGATCAATACCTCACTCTTAACCACTTACTGATGCCAGCTTTGAAAAAAGAGCAGATTCGTTTCCTGCGTCGTACCCACTGGACGGAACAACACAAAACTTGGTTGACCAATTATTTTATCCAATCGCTACAACCGGTCTTGAGTGCCGTCGGACTTGACCCTTCACACCCTTTTCCAAAAGTCTTAAATAAAACTTTAAATTTTATTGTTTCTCTTGAAGGAAAGGATGCCTTTGGTCGCTCAAATGGCCTGGCCATTGTGCCTGTACCACGCGCTCTACCGCGTATCATCAAGTTGCCGGATGATGCGACCGAAGGTCAAGATGACTTTGTTTTTCTCTCTTCTATTTTGCATGCGAATGTTTCCCGTCTATTCCCCGGCATGACCGTTACTGGCTGTTATCAATTTCGAGTGACGCGTAATACCAACCTATTTATTGATGAAGAAGAGATCGACGATATTGTGAGTGCTTTGAAAGGCGAACTCTCAGGTCGCCAATATGGCGGAGCGATTCGCTTGGAGGTAGCGGACAACTGCCCAAGAAATATGGTCGATTATCTATTAGACCGTTTCCAACTGAATGAGACTGCACTTTACCAAGTAAGTGGTCCAGTCAATTTACACCGTTTAGAGGCTGTGCCTGGTATGGTGAATCGGGCAGACTTATCCTTTCCGCCCTTCTCGGCCAAGCAACACAAGACCAAACGCCGCCCTAAGAAAATTTTTCAACTCTTTACTCAACATCAACAAACCGAACAAAATATTTTTGATAAAATTCGTGCAAAGGATATTTTACTGCATCATCCCTATGATGCATTTGCACCCGTTATCGAGTTTTTACATCAAGCGGCCACTGACCCAGACGTATTAGCCATCCGCATGACGCTGTATCGTACCGGTGAAGATTCGCTTATTATCAAAGCCCTGGAGCGTGCCGCTAAAAACGGCAAGGAAGTCACGGCGGTGGTGGAACTGCGCGCCCGCTTTGATGAAGGCAATAACATTATCCAGGCGACCCGCTTGCAAGATGCTGGTGTCCACGTCATGTATGGCGTTGTCGGTTATAAAACCCATGCCAAAATGATTTTAGTGGTGCGTCGGGAAGCGGACAAAATTCGCCACTATACCCATATGGGCACGGGTAACTATCACCACATTACCACGCGTTTCTACTCTGATTTTGGCCTAATGACGGCCAATCCTGCGATTGGTCGCGATGTCTCCAAAATATTCCAACAACTGACTAGTTTGGGTGACACTAAAGATCTCGAAGTCTTATTACAATCTCCTTTCACACTGCTATCAGGCATGTTGAAACGTATTGAACGCGAAACAGAACACGCCAAAGCCGGCAGGCCTGGTCGAATCATTGCAAAAATGAATGGCTTAGAAGAGCAAACCATTATTGATGCATTGTATAAAGCCTCACAAGCCGGCGTTAAAATTGATTTAATTGTCCGTGGTATCTGTAGTTTGCGTCCAGGCATTCCAGGCTTATCCGAGAACATTACGGTCACCTCGATTATCGGCCGTTTCTTAGAGCATCATCGTATCTATTACTTTGAAAACGATGGTGGCCAACCCGACCTCTTCTGCTCAAGTGCCGATTGGATGAAACGTAACTTAACGGCGCGTGTTGAAACCGGTTTTCCTATTTTAGATCCAGCCTGCTTTCAACAAGTCTATACCGAAGGTTTGGCCATCTATTTAGAAGACAATACCGGCGCTTGGACACTCCAGCCAGATGGTTCATATATCCCCAAACCTTTAGATGGAAAAACACCTTTTAATGCCCAGCAAGCGTTAATTGAGAAATACAGCTAGGTCAAAATCAACCCCTCCAAAATTCAAACACTTAATAAAATCGTATGATGGGTTAAACCACTTAAACCAGGTAAAATGCCCCAAACGATTTACAAGATGATAAAAAATGCCAAAACAGACTCAAAAAAAACCCGAACTAGAGAGTGAATCAGATCAATCACTGTATGCTGCGATTGATTTGGGCTCGAACAGTTTTCATATAATTATCGCTCGTGAAGTGCACGGTCAGATGCAGGTAGTTGATAAGCATAAAGAGATGGTACGTTTACGCTCTGGCCTGGATAAAAATGGCAAACTGACAGACAAAGCATTCCATGCGGGCATTGAATGCCTGAAACGGTTTGGGCAACTTATCAAAGGTATTCCCGCTCTAAACGTGCGTGCCGTGGGCACCAACACATTACGCAATGCCCGAAACAGCCATGAATTTTTAATACAAGCCAAACAAGCCCTTGGGCACACTATTAAAATCATCTCCGGCCAAGAAGAAGCCCGTCTAATCTACCTAGGCGTAGTACATGGTTTACCAGCCAGTGATGAACAGAGACTGGTTATGGATATAGGCGGAGGCAGTACTGAATATATAATTGGCAAAGGCTTTGAAAATAGCCATCTAACCAGTACCGAAATGGGCTGCGTTAGCATTATGCAAAGCTATTTTCCTAAAGGAAAAATCACCACTGAACGCATGAATACCGCCATTTCACAATGTCGTCAAGTCCTTAGACCGCATCGAATTCAACTCAAAAACCTGAGCTGGGACACGGCCATTGGTGCTTCAGGCTCGATTAAGTCCATTGGTCAGATTTTAGAGTTAAATGCATGGTCAGAATCTGGCATTACCTTAGCTGGAATGCAAAAACTCGCCGCAGCACTCATTAAAGCCGAATCGGCAGACACCCTTAAACTGGAGGGTTTAAAAGATGAACGCCGCCCAGTATTGGTCGGTGGTTTAGCCATTTTAATGGCGACTTTTATGGAGTTGGGTATTCAACAAATGCAAGTCTCAGCGAATGCCCTACGTGAAGGTTTAGTTTTTGACACGCTCGGTAGACGCCATTCTGAAGATGTTCGAGAAGTGAGTGTCAGCGCCATGCAACAGTGGATGCGAGTCGACACGCAACAAGCCACCCACGTTGCAAAAACCGCTCAAGCGCTCTTCAAACAAGCCCACAACACCTGGAAATTACGCTCCACTGATTATGATCTTAAACGCCTGTTAAAATGGGCCAGTATGCTTCATGAGTGCGGAATTGCCATCAGTTACAGACGTTATCGCCATCACAGTGCTTACCTGATTGAACAAGCTGACATGCCTGGTTTTGACCAACAGGAAAAACAGATGCTGAGTGCCATGATGTTAAACCATCGCGGAAAATTCAATGCTTCGGTATATGACGATTTAGATGAAACGACCGCTGAACAACAGATCTATTTAACCGTATTGCTCCGCTTAGCGGTTCGCATTCACCGTGGTCGAGATTTCGAACAAGCCGATCCGCTGCTTTGCATTAAGAATAAAAATCATATTCATCTAGAATTTGAAGAGAACTGGTTACAAGACCATCCGTTAACCCGACTGGATTTAGAGATCGAAGCCAAACGTTTGAACGCGATTGGTTTAAAACTCTCTTTAGAATAGCAACTTTAAAGAATCGGTAGAACACAGAGGAAAGCCTGGATTAACTTCAGGTCAAACCTACTACCTATTTTAAATCCCTATATTTCAGGCCATAAAAAAGGCGACTCAATTTAATTGAACCGCCTTTTTTCTTATAAATACCTTACACTTATTTAGTGTAAGTTCAATAACATTAATACACATCCAACTGCACACGTTTCTGTTTTCGCCAGGCCTGCCATGTATTTTGTGCACTCTCTGAATCCACTTTATCAAATTGCATAATCAACTCAATCCAGGTATTTTCAACCGACTTTGCCAAACTGTACTGGTCCCCGCAAATATAGATAATGGCACCTTGCTCGATTTGTTTCCAAAGATTCTCTGCCTGCTGTTGCATGACGTCTTGCACATAGTTTTTTTCTGCTTGGTCTCTTGAAAAAGCGGTAAATAAATCCAGTTGCCCGACTTTCTGACAGCGTTGCAGATAATCACTAAATAGAAATGAACAGGCCTGGTGAGTTTCACCAAAAAACAGCGTATTTTGCCCACTGGTCTTATCGGCGACACGTTGCTGTATAAAACCGATATAGGGTGCAATTCCCGTACCCGCGCCAATCATAATAATGGGTATGGACGAATCCAGAGGGAGCTTAAAAGTGGGATTGGGTTTAATATCACCCTCAACCTCATCTTCGGCTTGCAGCTGACTAACCATATAGCTGGCGACACCATAATGCCTACGATTGGCAAGTCTGCTATCTACTTCAGGCAAATACGTCACTAACTTCACTACTAGATGGATCCTATTGCCTACGGCGACTGGTGCCGAAGCAATAGAATAATACCGTGGTGCTAAAGGAGAGAGTAGACTCAAAAATTCAACTCCTAATGCTTTAAGCGAGCTGAAGGTTTGCAAAAGATCCAGAATATCTCGACCTGTGGCGTAATCCATCATGGCTTGTCTATCGACCCAATTGCCTAAAGCATATTGACGCTGTATTTTATTGAGAATTGCTGGATTCAACTGAGAGATTTCTAAGTGATGGGTTAACGCCTGTTTAACCGAGACACGCCCAACACGACGTAATTCAATGAATTCCTCATCAGACAAGGATAACTCTTCCAAAAGGGCCGCGACCCACTCAGGTTGATTGGAAGCTTGAAGTCTTAACCAGTCGCCGGGTTGATAATCAAGCAATTGACCGTCTTCTGGCTGTAGTACTAGGTGATAAAGGGCTTTATCTTGGCAAAGATGGGTAATATTTTGATTGGAGATAACACGAAAACGCATACCAAAAGCACTCACTGAAAGGATTCAATTGGGCTCATTTTAGCATGCTTAATGGTGTGACCAGGCCTGGTTAAAGCTTAATCGCTGTTTAAGCGGGTGATAGCTTAACGTTGGATAAGAGTGGGAAAACAGCAATCACTTGGATTAACGAATGCTTTCCATCAAGACCGTTAACCAAGGTGCAGTGGCCAAAATGGTTACGGCTGACATTAAACCAGCCACCAGGCCTATACCGATTTGTGGAACAAGATTATTTTGCTTCATCTCTATAGTAGACATTTGACGTTCAACCGCGCCAAAAATATCGATCTGTTTTTTCAATAAGCCATTCAAAGTACGAATCTGTTTAAATAAAAGTTGTTGTTCTTTTTCCATCGCCAAGGTGGACTTTCTCGACTTCTGCTCCACATCACGCATCTGGCTAGCTAATAGACCAATAGAGGCATCCATCTGTGTAACCAATCCTTGAATAGCGGTTTTATCTTCATTAAGCCATTCGAAATCAGGCGTGATCATGTCAGACATATCAATATTATGAAAACGGTTATTGTTCGTTTGATTAGCACTACTGTCTCTTTGACGACGCATTGCTTGCTCTAACAACACACTTTTGGAGCCTAAGGGTTCTACCTTTCTTAAATCAATCGCCATAACGCTTTCCTTGTGTTTCAATTAGGTCTGTCAAGAACGGTCTACAGACCCAAGTGTCAATTTCTTGTCTCTTATTATTTCGTATAAAGCAGATAACGTTCCAAGATGGAATTTCTTGCAAATAATTTACGGAAATTTAACAGGCAACAACCCAAATATAAAACAACCCAAGGACTTAATTAGATTTATGAAATATATTGGTGCCCACGTTTCCGCTGCAGGCGGTGTTGAGAATGCTCCCTTAAGGGCTCATGAAATTGGTGCAACGGCGTTTGCGTTATTCACAAAAAACCAACGCCAATGGACGGCAAAACCTTTGACTGAAAGCAGCATTGAGCGGTTCAAAGCCAATTGTAAACTCTACGGTTATGGCCCAGAGAATATTCTGCCACACGACAGTTATCTTATTAATTTGGGCCATCCCGATATTGATAAACGCCAAAAATCTCTCGATGCCTTTATTGATGAGTTACAGCGCTGTGAGCAACTCGGTATTAGACTCCTGAACTTTCATCCAGGGAGTCATTTGCGTCAAATAAGTGAAGACGTTTGCTTGGACTACATAGCAGACTCCATTAACTTTGCTTTGGAGCAAACGCAAGGTGTTACAGCGGTCATTGAGAATACCGCAGGGCAAGGCTCAAATTTGGGTTATAAACATGAACAGCTCGCGCATATTATTGACAAGGTTGAAGATAAAACGCGCATTGGGGTTTGTATTGATACTTGCCACGCTTATGCCGCAGGCTATGACTTACGCAATGACTATGTCGGCGTGATGGCGGATTTTGAATCAGTGGTAGGTTTTGAATACCTTAAGGGCATGCATATTAATGACTCTAAAGCGGTCCTAGGACAAAAGTTGGATAGGCACCACAGCCTTGGACAGGGTGAAATCGGCTGGCATCCATTTGAATTACTGATGGCCGACAGCCGAATTGATCGCATTCCAATGATTTTAGAAACGGCTGACCCCTCTATTTGGGCAGAGGAGATTCAGGCATTGAAAGAGTTTGCTGGGATTGAGTCGACATAAGTTCCAACCCTTGGCTTCTGTAAATAAAGACAGCTCTTAGCTTCCCTGTACTTCTCAAAAGCATGATAAAACCCATAAAAATTTGGTGTAAGGAATTGCTTGGAGTAAAATATTGTTCTACTCAATTAAAATCAAAAAGCCCTACTCTAAATGAATAAAAATCAATTTATCGAATTCGTCATGCAAACTGGTGTGTTAAAGCTTGGAGAGTTCACTCTTAAATCTGGACGTATCAGCCCGTATTTTTTCAATGCAGGCCTGTTCAATACCGGTTCTCAGTTAGCGACTCTTGCCAGAGGCTATGCTAGTGCAATAAAAGAGTCTAATTTTGAATTTGATGTCTTGTTTGGCCCAGCCTATAAAGGCATCCCGCTTGCCGCAACGACCAGTGTCTCATTGGCATTGGACTTCAATATCGACAAGCCTTATGCCTTTAATCGCAAAGAAGCCAAAAACCATGGTGAAGGTGGCAATATTGTCGGTCATCCGTTACAAGGTAATGTTTTGATTATCGATGATGTCATTACGGCAGGCACAGCCATTCGAGAAGCAATGGACATTATCACCGCCAATGGTGCAAAACCGGCAGGTGTCGTCATAGCCTTGGACCGCATGGAAAAAGGCAAAGGTACTCTTTCGGCTATCCAAGAAGTAGAACAAGAGTATGGCATCCCAGTCATGAGCATTATTACTTTAAACGATATTATTGATTACCTAGCTCTATCTGATGACCCTTTAAGCCAACAGTATCTGGATGCGATGCAAACTTATCGTTCAGAATATGGCATTGGGTAAATCGATGACAGCCTCGGTCAAGATTATTCACAATAAAACAGACAGTTCACACACCTTAGAACTCAATATGGCAGAACATCCAAATGACGAGTAAGTTACGAGAGTTATTGTTGCTTAGACATGCCAAATCGGACTGGAAGCAATCTGATTTATTGGATATTGACCGTCCGCTGTCAGACAAGGGCAAAAAGAGTGCTCTAAAAATGGGCAAGTGGTTAAGGTCTCAGAACTTAATGCCTGATCTAATATTGGCCTCGCCAGCGAAAAGAGCACAACAGACTCTGCGCCGTATCTGCAGCGAATGTCCAGCCAATAAGGTTACCGTAGATGAACTCTATCTGGCCGATTTGAGTACCTTACAAAAGATACTTCCCGAGGCGCCAGAGGCTATGCGCGTGATGATTATTGGCCACAACCCCGGATTAGAGTATCTCTATCGATTTTTGCACAATGAGCCTGAAGAAGATGCAATCCACCTTTTTCCGACCGCCTCACTAGCACACTTTATTCTGCCGCAAGACTGGCACGCTCTTGAACAGGGTGATGGTAAATTGGTGCGATTTATCCGTCCAAAAGATATCCCATTCAAATGATTGAAATAGAGAGTTTTGCATGCCTTTGCATACATAAGTAGGGTTGATGTCAAAAAACCAGTAAAATTTTCACTCTTTTAGCGTGTCATCCACACCTTCCAAAGGAATAAATAAGTCAAAAAATTAATCACGCGTAACTTTTACTCAAACAACTGCAACTAAGCGCCTACCGATTAGTAAAATCAACTATACAGACCTATAGCTGAATGGTATATTAAAGACTGCAAACTCAATCTTTTTAAATATATTAAGGATTTTCTTATGAATACTAAATTACTCTCTCTTGTAACGATCTTATCTCTGGCGGCCTTTGGCGCACAGGCCAATTCTCAAGCAATAGAGCCTGGTGCTATTAAAGACAATGGTCAAGGTGCTTATGTTGCCGACTCTGATGGTGATGTTGTGCGTGATTCTTGGAATCGTTGTGTTCGTTCAAGCAACTGGACTAAAGAAACGGCTATTAACAAGTGCGAAGGTATTGCAGAGCCTAAGCTAGTTCCTGTCGTAGTGTTGACACCAGTTCCAAAACCGGTTGTTGTCGTAGTGGCTCCCGCACCCGTCATTATTGCTGTTCCACCTAAGTTCATTACTCACTTTGACTTTGGCGGCTACGATGCCAGAAACGTAGATATCCCTGAGCTTAATGAATTCGCAGCATATATGAATCGTGACTGTGGTTGCCAAGTTGCGATTACAGGCCACACTGACAGTATCGGACCAGCCGCTTACAACCAAGTACTTTCTGTAAACCGTGCACAAGAAGTTGCTGACTACCTAGGGAATAAAGATGTTGCCCCTTCTCGCATGATTGTGACAGGTATGGGTGAAGTAGCTCCAATTGCTAACAACAAAACTAAGGTCGGCCGTGCTGAAAACCGTCGTGTTGAGGTTGAAATCGTTAAGTAGTTCGATTTCAAAACCTACCGTTGATAGTTGAAATCGTTAAGTAAGTGAAGCTAACGCTTAATTGAATTTCGATGCAAACATACCCGGAGCTCTAATTGAGCTGCGGGTATTTTTTTGTCCCAAACTCAACGATTTGGTTGCTAGCATCTCTCAAACTAAAAGATGAAGAGACCAAAGACGAAGCATTCGACTCCCTTCTGATGACCGAATCGAAAGAGTTGGTCTAGCTGTCACTCCTTTCAATAAGGTCTTTTAAAGCAAGGCTTTCGCCATTAATGACAGGCCGACCAAAATGGTTATTACTTCAAAAGAGCGCTTCACCAACCCATTACCTTTAACGATCGCTAAATGCGCCCCTAAATAACCGCCAATGAGAGAGCCTAAAATCAATGCCGGCAACCAAGCCCATTGAATATCCCCTAAAATACCTAAGGTAACTGCTCCCGATCCATTCCAGAAGATACCGACCAACACTAAGGTATAAGAGACGGCCGTTTTGTAATCCAAACCAAACCAGCGTACTAGCCATAGGGTGACAAACAATCCTGTGCCCGAAGTTAAAGAACCATTTAAGGCGCCAATTAAAAACAAAATTGCTCCACCAAAAACTAGTCCTGGTAGGTTTCTATTTTTACTCTTATGGGTTCGGCCTAATTGCGGTTTAAACCAAGAATAGAGACCTAAGCAGAGTGTTAATAAGCCAAGCAAGCCTTGAGCAACATTATCATCAACCTGCAAGATGATACTGGCGCCAAGCACCACACCCGGAACTCCTGTGGCAAGAATAAAGGCCGAGAACTTCCAATCAAAGGTCGATGATTTAAGATGACGAGCCGTGGCACCCAGGCCTAAAAAGACACTTGCGACCTTATGGGTGGCGAGCGCGGTTCCAAAGGGTAAACCCAAGAACAATAAAGCGGGTAGTTGCAATAAGCCTGCACCTCCACCTGCTAAAGCGGAAAACAGATTTGCAATAAGAGAGATGACGAACAGGCCAATTTGATTGATGAATTCCATGGTCGTTATTGTATTCGACAATGTTTGACCAGGCCTGGTTATTTATATAATGGTTTTTAAACCAGGAACCGACCCATTTAGGGTTTTACAGCAATAAAAAAGCCACTCAAAAAGTGGCTTTTAAAACAAACTGGCGTTCATTTAAGACAATATAGACCAGGCCAATCACTCAGTAGGTTGCTTATGCAAATGTACATCCATTTGTGGATAAGGAATAGAGATACCGGCCTCATCAAAAGCCAATTTTACTTTCTCATTCATATCCCACAATACTTTCCAGTAATCCCCTGAATTCACCCAAGGGCGAACGATAAAGTTTACACTGCTTTCCGCTAAGGCAGACAGAGCCACCACAGGCGCGGGATCTTTTAAGATACGCTCGTCTTCAGCCACCAAGGTTTCAAGAATGGCTTTTGCCTTACGAATATCATCGTCATAACCAATCCCAAAAACCATATCAACACGACGTGTATCACGTGCCGAGAAGTTGGTAATCGGACCGTCATAGATGCCACCGTTTGGTACGATCACTTCCTTGTTGTCAGTGGTACGCATGGTTGTGCTGAAAAGCTGTACATTCTCTACCACACCTGACACGCCACCGGCTTCAACAAAATCACCGCTCTTGAACGGTTTGAAAACCAAAATCATCAAGCCGGATGCAAAGTTCTGCATAGAACCTTGTAATGCCAAACCAATTGCTAGGCCGGCAGCGGCGATTAACGCGACTAATGATGACGTATCGACGCCTAGTTGGTCTAAAGCCGCAATAATGACAAATAGAATTAACACGGCATTGACAATGGAAGCGACAAAATTGATCAGCATCTCATCCATCGCTGGTGAGCGACCTAACAACTTCTTAACCAGACTAACGATCATCTTAACGACAAATTTACCGACCACAAAGATCAGGAGAGCCATGGCAATCTTGATACCCCAAGGCATGGCGTATTCATTTACAATCATATCTAAATCCATGCTCTCTTCCTTTTCATTAATTCAATTTTATTTATTCAACAACTCACTAAGACTGCGATTTTCATCACAGAACATAGCGTGATCATTTAGTAATCAGAGTACCTACACCTTCATCCGTGAAGACTTCCAGCATGACGGCATGTTCAACTCGACCATCAATAATATGTGAAGAGTGCACCCCATTTTCCACGGCGTCTAAGGCACATTGTATCTTAGGTAACATCCCACCATAAATAGTACCATCCGCCACTAAGGTAGCGACACTTAACGCATTCAAACCGGTTAGCAACTGACCTTGTTTATCCAATAATCCAGCCGTATTGGTTAACAGTATGAGTTTTTCGGCACCCATGGCTTCGGCGATTTTACCCGCCACCAAATCAGCATTGATATTATAGGAATGACCATCAACCCCGACACCAACAGGAGCAATAACCGGAATAAAGTCGCCTTGAATTAACATATCCAAAACTTTAGTATTGATTTTATCCACTTCACCGACATGGCCTAAATCGATAATTTCAGGTGCACTAAGCTCTGGGGCATCACGACGCATTTCCAATTTAGTCGCGCTAATCAAATTACCATCTTTACCCGTCAGTCCAACAGCATTACCGCCATGCTGATGTATCAAGTTAACAATCTCTTTATTCACTTGACCGCCCAACACCATCTCAACGATATCCATGGTTTCAGCATCGGTCACCCGCATACCTTGCACAAATTCAGACTCTTTACCAATACGCGCGAGTAAGTTACCAATTTGCGGGCCACCGCCATGCACCACGATTGGGTTCATGCCGACTAATTTCATCAACACTATATCCCTCGCAAAGCCTTCTTTAAGCTTTTCGTCAATCATGGCATTGCCACCATATTTGACAACAATTGTTTTGCCGGAAAAACGTTGAATATACGGTAAGGATTCCGCTAATACTGATGCGATATTCTGAGCTTGCGCTTTATTTAAGTTCATGCTTTTCTGTGCTCTCATAGGTATCTATCTTTACCATTGTAATGAAGAAAATTAATCTCTAAAGTTATTGAACTGCAGAGGTAACTCCAGATCTTCTATGCCGCGTAACATCTGCATCGCATCTTGCAAATCATCGCGTTTTTTGCCAGTCACACGCACACTATCACCTTGACCCGCTGTCTGAACCTTAAGCTTAGCGTCTTTAATGGCTTTAATGACTTTCTTAATCATCGCCGCATCCAGACCTTCTTTCATCTCGACTTCTTGCTTGGCGGTTTTAAGCTGAATATCAGCGTCTTTTCGCTCCATACATTTAACATCAATGCCACGACGATTCGCTTTTTGAACCAAAATATCAAACATCTGATCTAATTGAAAATCCGACTGCGTATGCATAGTGACAGTGGTATCTTTAAGGATATAACTTGAATCAGTGCCCTTAAAGTCATAACGTGTCGTGACTTCTTTATTGGCTTGATCAATTGCATTAGTTAATTCGTGTTTATCCAGTTCTGAAACGATATCAAATGAAGGCATTTTTACTCCTACCAGGCCTGGTGACTTTATAAAAGACAATCCAAGCGCATATTAATTTAAAAAAAGTTGGTGCTATTTTACCACTAGATAAGCGTTTTGTTTAATGGCTCATGCACTCTATAATAAGTTTCTCAGTTTTATTTTATTTACCCTCTTAAAACCTTCCAAACTAAAAGACATTTTCTACATGAATAAAAGCCCCTTTAAAGCCTCTATATCCCATATTGCAGAACAGATCCAACCGTTTCACGTTATGAAGATACTGGGTGAAGCCAAGGCTCTGGAAGCGGCTGGCAAAAAAATAATCCACATGGAAATTGGCGAACCGGATTTTCCATCATTGCCATGCGTCCATGAAGCTGCAATGCAGGCCGCCGCTTTGGGATTAACGCATTACACGCCCACTATGGGTCTGCCGGCTTTAAGAGACAAGCTCAGCCATTTTTACCAAAGCTTTTATAACGCAGAAGTCGCCCCCGACAATATTATGATTACCCCGGGTTCCTCCAGTGCTTTGCATTTGGTGTTAACCGCCATACTTAACCCGAGGGATAAAGTATTATTGAGCGATCCCGCCTATCCCTGTAATCGTCAGTTTGTAAAATTGCTACAAGGTCAGCTTATTGGGGTGCCGGTCGGCAGTGACACCCAATATCAACTGAATACCGAGTTGCTTAAAACCCATTGGCAACCAGGCATTAAAGCCGTTATGGTCGCCAGCCCGGCCAATCCAACGGGGACGATGATTGAACAAGCGGAACTGCTTTCTATGGCGAATTTTCTTGCTGAGAAAAATTGTTATTTTATTGTCGATGAAATCTACCAAGGGCTGGTTTACGAACGTCCTGCAGAAAGTATCTTGGCGCATAAAAACTTACCGGATAATGTCATTGTCATTAACTCATTCTCTAAGTTTTTTGGTATGACTGGCTGGCGTCTAGGATGGTGTGTCGCCCCCGCTACACTTATGCCCGTGTTAAATCGTCTCGGTCAAAATCTATTTCTAGCCGCTCCCACACCCTCACAATATGGTGCTTTACGCGTGTTAGAAGCCGACGCCCTAGCCGATTTAGAACAACGCAGACAGACTTTCGAATCACGCCGTAATACCCTCTACCACAGTATGCTAGACGCTGATTTTCGCCTCAAAACGTTACCGCAAGGGGCGTTCTATCTCTATTGGGATGTCTCCGACTTTACCGACAATGCTGACCAATTCTGTTCCGACTTATTGCAAGCCACTGGCGTAGCCATTACCCCAGGACGTGATTTCGGTGACTACCAAGCTAATCAACATGTCCGTTTAGCCTATACCACCACCCAAATAGAGTTAACACTGGCCGTTCAGAAGATTGCTGAGTTCGTAAAAACTTATCAAGCGCCCTGAAAACGCTCAAACACCTGATTATAAACCCGCTATTTGCATATTCAACACACACAAAAGCCACCAGGCCTGGTGGGCCTGATGGCTTTTGTTTTAAGGGCTGTTAAAACAACGAGTTGTTTGCCTTATTGAGTGCCCGTATGGCCAAAGCCACCTTCGCCACGTTCAGTATCATCACCAAACTCTGCAACTTCAGTAAATACTGGCTGTAAAACCGGCACAATCACCATTTGAGCAATGCGTTCACCCACCGCAACGGTATAGGCGACATCACTACGGTTCCAACAAGAGACCATTAAAGGCCCTTGATAATCCGAATCAATCAAGCCAACCAAATTACCTAGGACAATCCCGTGTTTATGACCTAAACCAGAACGAGGCAGTAACATGGCCGCCAAGCCACTATCGTCCAAATGAATCGCCATACCGGTCGGAATTAAGACAGTTTGACCTGGCTCGATCGTCAACTCTTCATCAATACATGCACGTAAATCTAAGCCCGCAGAACCTTTAGTACCGTAATGTGGCATTTCGATTTCATTGCCGAGGCGTTTGTCTAAAATTTTGTATTGAACTTGCAGCGTCATGGTCTTCCCTTGATTGATTTAGATGAATCACGTTTTAAAGTGAGTCGAATATTCTACTACAGAGTCTCGACGCTGTATGTTTAGCGTAATACTGTTTTGTGTAGATGCAAAGCCACGCCATTTTCACTATTGGCAGGCGCGATCATCGCCTCTTTTAGCAACTGTTTAATCTCTGAATGGGCATTCTGCATTACCACCGGCTCCCCCACCAACTGCAACATATCAATATCATTAAAACCATCGCCAAATGCCATGACTTCACTAGGACAAATGTTTCTAGCATGTAAAATAGCCTGCAATGCCTGACCTTTCGAAACGCCTTTATTCATCACTTCCAGATAGTTCTCAGTGGTAAAGGTGATATAGAGCTCATCACCTAACTGAGCTTTTAATTCTGCTTCAAGCGGTAACAAAAACTCATGCTCCGCATAAAAATAAAACTTATCAATGCCTTCTGGGTTGAGTTGCGTAAAGTCCGTCAATTGATAGCTGAACCGCGAACTATGATGAATGGCCAGCAAAGCTTCATTGGGCATCTCCACCCACCAAGCCTCGCCTTGATAGATATTACGATGCACGTCAAATCCAGCACTTAGCGACAATACTTTTGATGCCAAGCTCCCCGGAATATGGTTTTCATACAACAGCTCGCCGGCTCGATTATGCACGCGTGCACCATTTGAGGTAATCAGACAGGTATCAATCTCTAGCTGTTGTGCCAATGCAACAACATCATTAAAATGGCGCCCAGTAGCCAACATTACCTGAATCCCTAACGCATCAACCGCTTGTAACGCCTGTTTACAAATCGGCGGTATTTGATGATGTTGATCGAGTAAAGTACCATCTAAATCGGTTACAACGAGTTTAAGCATAAGTCTAATCTAAAGAAGTGGTTAAGCTCCATATTGTGCCTCAATATTCAGCGTAAATCAAAACCTAGATAGGTGAGAGTTAATACCTAAGTGATTAAGCCTGTTCAATTGAGTTTAGTCATTGATAAAGCTCTTTTACTCGACAACTCCGGACTTTCCAGGTAATTTAATCTAAACTTTTAAGGAAAGCTGATTATGGAATCAATTAACGACATTTTATCCACCGCCAGCAGTTGGGCTTGGGGACCGGCCATGCTGATCCTATTATTAGGCACAGGGCTGTATTTAACCATCCGTTTGCGTTTTCTGCCATTGAGAAACCTTTTCTATGCCTTTAGTCTTTTATGGAAACGTCGTAATTCAAAAGAGGAAGGCGATATCAGTCCGTTTGCCGCCCTAATGACAGCGATGGCAGCAACCGTCGGCACGGGTAATATCGCCGGTGTGGCAGCGGCACTCTTTATCGGAGGACCAGGGGCTATTTTCTGGATGTGGATGACCGCACTGGTCGGCATGGCAACCAAATACAGCGAAGCTTTATTGGCGGTAAAGTATCGTGAAACCGATGAAGATGGTCGGCACGTTGGGGGCCCGATGTATTATATTAAAAATGGTATGGGTGAAAAGTGGAAACCACTTGCCGTGGCATTTGCGCTGTTCGGAACCATCGCGGCGTTTGGCATCGGTAATATGGTGCAAGCTAACGCGGTGGCTGGTGCGATGGAAACCGCCTTTGGATTTGACAATCAAGCGACGGGTATTGTGTTGATGGTATTGGTCGGACTCGTCATGTTTGGAGGTATCAAACGCATCGCTCATACTGCGACGGCTCTAGTGCCGATTATGGCCATTTTATACATTGGTTTTTCGTTGTATATTCTTGGGGCCTACATCGACCAGCTGCCTGGCGCTTTAGTAACCATCGTCGAAAGTGCCTTTACCGGTAGCGCTGCCGCAGGTGGGTTTGCTGGAGCGAGTATTATATTAGCGATGCAATTTGGAGTCGCACGAGGCGTGTTTTCCAATGAGGCTGGCATGGGGACTGCGCCGATTGCCCATGCGGCTGCCAAAACCAATGACCCGGTTGAGCAAGGTCACATTGCCATGCTGGGGACCTTCATTGATACAATTATTCTCTGCACCATGACCGCATTGGTGATTATGGTAACGGGTGTTTGGCAGAGTGGTGAAACGGGTTCGCCACTGACTGCTCTGGCATTTACGACAGGCTTGGGTTCTGATTTAGGTGCCGTGGTGGTGGCTGTCACCTTAGCGATATTCGCCTTCACAACCCTGCTTGGATGGAGTTATTACGGGGAACGTTGCGCCGAATATTTAGCCGGCACCAAAGTCATTACCGGCTACCGTATCCTCTGGATATTAGCCGTATTTGCGGGTGCTGCTTTATCCAATTACTTTAATACCGTATTGATTCTGGCAGACGTATTGAATGCCCTGATGGCGATTCCCAACTTAATTGCCTTACTGGTACTTTCTCCGGTCATTATCAAACTCAGTCAAGCAAAGAAAAAGTAAACAACTGCTGTTAAAAGCCTTCAAAAACAGTTAAAACAACTGACTAGACCTGGTCAGTTGTTTATCTCAGCACCTCCTGATGACAATCCCGTAATATAAAACAGGTTTTTTTCACGCCTATTTTCTGGCATATTAGCTAATTAAATTAACATTTTCATTCAACCAGGAAGCTGCAGTATGTTTATTAGTGTCTTAGATATATACAAAATCGGCATAGGCCCATCAAGTTCACATACCATGGGACCAATGGTCGCTGCCCAGGATTTTATGGGCAAGCTCAAACAGCAACTGACAACGTTAGATACCAAGCCACTTCAGATACGTTGCATTCTTAAAGGTTCCCTGGCCTTTACTGGACACGGACATGCAACGGACAAAGCCGTTGTTTTAGGTCTGCACGGTTATTTACCGCAAGGCCTTGCGACCGCAGACGTTAAAAGTTTAACGGCAAATCTATACCAAGCCACAACACTTCAATTAACATCCACCCAGCAGGTCAACTTTCATCCTGTTGATGATGTTGTTTTTGATTATAAAGACCCATTACCCCAGCACCCAAATGGTCTTATTTTTGAATGCTTAGATAAAAACCATCAGGTGATTTTCTCAGAAACCTATTTCTCAATTGGTGGCGGCTTTATCTCCACACTGGCAGAAATAGATCAACTTGAAGCCCCCATCAAAAGCCAATCAGTCATCCCCGGCCCCTATCCCTACCCATTTAACTCCGCCAATTCTATGATGGAAATGGCTATTAGTCAGGGCTTATCCATCGCAGACATAAAGCAATCCAATGAGGTGATGCATATTTCAGCGGTTGAGCTCGATGACGCTTTACAGGGGTTATGGCAGGCGATGAAAACCTGTGTGGAAAATGGCCTTAATGCAACGGGTATTTTACCAGGCGGACTCAATGTAAAACGACGTGCAAAAAATTTACATCAGCAACTCTTAGTGGATGAAAATTCCGTCACCGTGAACGATTGGTTATGCGCTTATGCCATGGCCGTTAATGAAGAAAATGCCGATGGCCACATGGTCGTGACCGCGCCAACCAATGGCGCAGCCGGCGTGATTCCCGCCATACTCTACTACTATATGACTCACGAAAACGGCACCTTAGAAGATGTTAAAACCTTCCTGCTGACGTCCGCAGCTGTGGGCGGCATTATCAAACATCGCAGCTCTATCTCCGGTGCAGAAGTCGGTTGTCAGGGCGAAGTCGGCTCGGCGGCAGCGATGGCGGCGGCAGGATTATGTGCGATACGTGGCGGTTCGGTTTTGCAGATTGAACAAGCGGCCGAAATGGCTCTGGAACACCATTTAGGCATGACATGCGATCCAGTCAAAGGTTTGGTGCAAGTGCCATGCATTGAACGCAATGGTTTTGGTGCCATTAAAGCATTTACGGCAGCCAGTATCGCCAAACGTGAAAGCGGGATACATATTATGCCGTTGGACTCCTGTATTGCTGCGATGAAGAAAACAGGTGAAGAGATGTCACATAAATACAAAGAAACCTCACTAGGAGGTTTGGCGGTTACCTGGGTTGAATGTTAAAAAACAGGTTACTCCAACCTGTTAAAGATGCCCTAAAAGGAGTGTTTAGCTATAAAACTTAACAAGTTCATGGCTTGGTGTTTTTTACTCGACAGCGATAACTCACTCTCTTCTGTCGCTGTTATGAGTGTTAAGGCGTTGTCGTTTTGTTCAAACCCCTGACTTTCCCCGACTTGATTGGCGCAAATCATATCTAAACCCTTGCGCTGGAGCTTCTCTCTGGCGTACTCAACTACATTCTGCGTTTCCGCCGCAAAGCCCACCACAAACGGTTTATCACTTTGCTCTGCAACCCAAGCCACAATGTCCGGGTTTTTAATTAAGGTGAGCGTCATCTCATCTGAGCCCGTTTGTTTTTTAAGCTTATGCTCGACCATCTGCTCGACTTTAAAATCGGCAACGGCGGCAGCACTGATAAAACAATCGACATCGGCATAATGCATCTTTACGGCATCGAACATCTGTAAAGCGCTACGCACACTAATGCGCTCTACATTTAAAGGGGTGGCTAATTGAATTGGGCCGGTTATTACTGTGACCTTCGCGCCTAATTTGGCAGCGACTTCTGCAATGGCAAAACCCATTTTTCCAGAACTACGATTGCCGATAAAACGCACCGGATCAATATCCTCAAAGGTTGGACCTGCTGTGATTAACAGGCTTTTACCCTGCCAAAAGCTTTTGGCAGTTGACCAGGCCTGGTCAGTTTGTTTTTGCTGAGTTTTAAACTTAGTTTGAAAAGCCATTACCGCATCAAAAATAGCTGAAGGTTCTGGCATTCTGCCTGCGCCGACCTCACCGCACGCCTGCTCACCTTCCGCAGGTTCTAGTAGCGTAAATCCACGTTGTTTTAAAACCCGCACATTGTCTTGCGTGGCCGCATTCGTCCACATCAGGCGATTCATCGCTGGCGCAATCAAAATTGGCTTGTCGGTCGCTAAACACAGAGTGGTTAGCAAATCATCAGCGCGCCCCATGCGTAACTTGGCGAGTGTTTCAGCCGAAGTGGGCGCAATCACAATCTGATCTGCCCAGCGCGCCAATTCAATGTGTCCCATGCCGGCTTCTTGGTTGGCATCAAATAGACTATCGCGCACGGGATTACCAGATAACGCTTGAAAGGAGAGCGGTTGTATAAACTCTTTGGCGCCGGCCGTCATGACAACTTGCACCTGAAAACCCGCTTTAATAAATAAGCGAGTTAACTCTAGAGATTTATAAGCGGCGATACCACCGGTGACACCAAGGAGAATTTTCATATGGACTTCAATATTCATGAATTAAACTGTGTTTATGATACTGGGTTTACAGTATGAATGACGGACTTTCTACTAGGCTAAGTCTAGTTGGACTCATGGCGTAAACCAATAGGCGGTAAAGAGTGTAATAATGAAGGCCATTTACGGATCAGAGAGGCCAAAAAGAAAACGTTTAGACAACAGGTATTTAATGGTTACAAAAAAGCCGGCATTAAACGCCGGCATGAATGTGTGGGCTTATTTTTGGCTATTTTCTGTTTGAGTAATAGCGGAGTTTAAACAGCTATTTTCTTTTAGGCAACATTCTAAGCAATGTATTATCTTTGAGTATATAGTGATGAAACAGTGCTGCAACGGCATGTAAACCAATTAACCAATAACCGATCACACCACCCGTCTCATGTACCTCTTGAAGAAAATCTGCCAGCTCTTTATTCTCAGAGATCAAGGCTGGCAGTGTCCAGCCATAAAAGGGAATCACATCGCCCTCTCCACTTAAAATCAACCATCCGAGTATTGGCATAAAAAACATGAATACGTACAAGGCACCATGCACCACTTTTGGCATGTTTTGTTGTATTGAGCTAGGCTGCGGTGTGATTTCGGGAGACTGCTGAACCACAAATAGAAGTAAACGTAGACTAACCAAGGCTAAAACCGACAACCCGAGCATAAAGTGCCAGTTTTTAAAAGCGTCCCGGAGTTCAGTGCCTTTTTCAAAAAGTTCACGTAACTCTATACTGGCAAACGTCACGGCAATCAGCAGAAACATCAACCAGTGCAGGGTAATAGACAAGGCACCATAGCGTTGGCTTGTGTTTGTCCAGTTCATAAATATCTCTCCAAAGATCAAAAAAATAAAAGCGCGTCTGAAAAATAAGAAGCGCTTAAATAGTACCTGAGATTTTTAACTCTGACAATAGATGACGAACCAAATTGATTGCAAAGCTTACTGCTTAGGTAAAAGCATCTACAATGGTTGTCTATTAATATAACTTTAATGCAGGGTATAACAGCCATTTATCTATCATGATGACCAGCAATGATTGAGGCAAAATAAGTAAGTGGTGATAAGTGCTGTTAACTTAGAGAATATAAGGTATAAATAGAGTTGGTTTTTTCTAAAATTATTCGAGTTAAAATAAATATGCAACGCACTCAAAAAACAGTTTCGCTGATATTCATTTGGTTTTTATTTGGTTTAACTATTCCTGCAGGAGCAGTAGCCGTTGAGCCTACCGTAAAGTCGAGTGCTCAAACTTTAACCGCATCAGATATTAAACCATTCAATCAAGCGATTACACAATCTGAAACGCTCACTGAAGAGGAACAAAAGGCACTCTCTTCACAACTTAATAAAGTTTTGATTTGGATTACTGAGTCGCAGAAGTATCAACAACAACTACAAGCTTTAGAAAACCGCGTTTCTGAAGCAACGGTGCGTTTGAAAGAGCTCAAGACTTCTCAAGAAAACATTACTAAAGAACTCGAAAGCAAACAATTTTTTGAGTTTAGCGAACTGCCGAAAACAAAATTAACCCAGCTATTAAACACTTCTGAAGCCGAACTTCAGCAAGCCAATACAAACTTTTTAAACAGTGAAAAAGAGCTAAACCAACTGCTAACGATAGCCACTGAAGGTTCCCTTCAAAAGGCACAATTGCAAAAGCGCATCAGCCAGCAACAGGAAATCCAATCAACGTCCAATCAGAACATAGATTCAATGCAGGACATTTCTGGACGGATTCAATCCCTTAGCTTAAAAGCCAGCCTGCAGGTGCTTGAGGCTTCTCTCAAGCTTATTAACTTCAAAATGGACAATTTGAGCATGCTAACGCAGTTGGCTCAAGCTGAAAGAGACTATTGGAGGCTTAATAAAACACTGTTGCTAAAAAAAGTCGACGTCCTACAAACGCAATTGCAAACTGTCAAGGCTTCCCAAGCCGCTGAAGCACTGCAAGAAAGCATTTCTGGACAGCTTAATCAGACAAGCCCTTTTTACCCACTACAACAGCTCATCATTGACGTTCAGCAACTTAAAGCGGATTTGATTCAGGACGAGCAACAGATCGATCAAAAAATCAACGCTGCAAATGAATCGATTACTGATTTACAGGTGCATTTTGCAAGAGACAGGCAGATTGTCGAACTGGAGGGCTCACAGGAAACAGTTGCGCAAGTATTACAGAAACGCTTGGAAAACCTCTCTAAAATCAATATTAGCCCAAGCAACGCTCTCAAAATTAAAAATCAATTAAATACTTCGGTGCTCAACCAATTATTACTCAATGAAAAACTGGCAGATACGGTTAATCAAAATTTAACCGAACGATTCAACACGCTGCTAGGCGACACGAATGCTAACCTAAACGATGAAGAACGGTTGCAACTTGAGCAACAGCTAGTCGATTTACATAACAAATTCATCCAAGTTGCCAAAGAGCTACAAACACTCTATCCCAGCTATATCAGCAAACTCGCTGAACTCAATGCCGTCACAGCACAACAACAAGATAAGACCATAACCTATACACGCTTTCTAAATGACCACCTGTTCTGGTTACCTAATGTCGGTATTAGTGGACTATTTTCGATGGCGGCATTCACGCAAAGTATCCACTGGTTTTTGTCCCCAGATAACCTTAAATCCCTGTTAGATGATAGTCTTCAAGTGCTAAACACGCAAAAAATCGGTTTCGCTTTTTGGATCCTGCTCATAGGATTGCTTGCTTTTGCTCGCCAACGCTTTATTAAAGGGATGACGAAAACGGTCCCTTTGATGGTTTCAATCCGCACAGACTCTATACTCTATACCCTGCAAGCCCTCGGACAAACCTTTGGTCTTTCGATTCTGGCTCCGTTAATCCTTTTAGGTGCTGCAGCACTACTGAATCAAAACCCATCTCCTGCTGAATATACCCAAGGTCTTATTAAAGGTTTGATTGATGCGGGTATATTGGTCTTTGTTCTAGGGGGACTTAAACAGATATGTCGCCCTGATGGTTTGGCAGAACGTCATTTCCATTGGCGTGCCAGTGTTAGAAACTCATTACAACGCGAGTTGAGTTGGGCGGTACTGTTCGGCGCTATTTTGATGATTACTATTGATATGAATACCACCACTCTCGCCGCAGCGGATCAACAAATGATTGGACGCTTGGCCTTTATCTCATTGATGGTTGGTTTAGGCATACTGATTTATCGTCTATGGTCACCACGCAGCGAAATTATGCGCGATTTCAAGCAATACTCAAAAACCGATAACTGGCCACAACTGCACTTTATCTGGTTTCCGTTATTATTGGCCATCCCACTCACCCTTATCTGGATGACCGTTTATGGTTACTACTACTCCTCTCTAGTCATTGCCGAGCACCTTAACTGGTCACTTGGGTTGATTTTAGGGGTTTATATCCTACGAGAATTATTGCTGCGTAGCCTCTACTTATCAGAACGCAAACTACGTTATGCAGAGCGCCTGCAAAAACATCAGGCACTTCAAGCGGAAAAACAAGCCGCACAACAAGAGACTGCCAACGAAACGGCTTCCAATGCAGATACCTTGCCCTTGATCGAAGAACCAGAAATTGATTACGACAAATTAAGTAATCAAGTTCGTCAGGCATTGAATTTAGGCGCTGCGCTGCTTTTCTTAAGTGGCATATGGTTGATATGGAGTGACGTTTTACCGGCATTAAACCTCATTAGCGATAGTACGCTAGAGATGACTAAGTCACAGATGATTAATGGCGTCGCACAACAAGTGCCCTTGACCCTGGGCGACTTATCGCTAGGGATTGCACTCGGTGCTATGACGCTATTGCTTTCCAAAGACCTACCAGGCCTGTTGGAATTTACGTTGCTTAGGTTTTTACCGATCAGCGCAGCCGTCCGCTATGCCATTAGCTCACTGACGCAATATATCGTGGTGATTATTGGGTTTGTGCTTATTTTTAGAGCACTGGGTATCGAATGGTCAAATATTCAATGGCTGGTTGCCGCCCTCTCAGTCGGGTTAGGTTTTGGTCTACAAGAAATTGTCGCCAACTTTGTCAGCGGGATAATTCTATTGTTTGAACAACCGATGCGGGTCGGGGATATTGTGACGGTGGATGGGGTAAGCGGAAAAGTCTCTAAAATTCGCATCCGAGCCACCACGATCATTAACTGGGATCGCCAAGAACTTATTATTCCTAACAAACAGATTATTACTGGGCAATTTATTAACTGGTCACTTGCAGACCCAGTGACGCGTATTAGAATCCCTGTGGGCATCGCTTATGGCAGTGATGTCACTCAAGCCTTGCGATTGATTCAACAAGCCGCTGAAGAACACCGGTCAGTCCTCAAAGACCCCGCTGCATCGGTGATTTTTGCAAGCTTTGGTGATAATGCGCTACAGCTAGAGTTACGGGTCTTTGTGGAAGATTTAGAAAACTTCCTTATCATTAAATCTGAAGTACACTCCGCCATCAATGACAAACTCAATGCGGCCAAAATAGTGATCGCATTCCCACAACGAGATGTGCATCTCAACACTTCAGAGCCATTAGAGATCCATCTGTCCAGAAAGGTTAAGAGTAGCGATAAAATCTCAAAAACTAAGCCTATTGAGTAGCCACGAGTTCTTCCAAGTCCAGACAAGCCATCGGTCGACCTTTTTGGCTGACCGCTAAGCCAATGGCTTTGCCTGAAACCATGAGTCGGTCATCTTTTTTATGGTAAATATGCTGTATAAATGCATATTTGATGCGCGACTCTTTCTGGACTTCAACGGTGATATAAAAATCATCTTGAGAAGTCAGTGGCTTCTTAAAATCCAGCTCCACTCGAACCACCATTAAGTTGATGCCTTTTGCTGCGAGTTCGGCAAAATCCACGCCGTTCGCCAAAAGAAATTCATGGCGCGCATGTTCTAAATAGTTCTGATAGACACTGTTATTGACCACTTTTTGCAAATCGCACTCGTAATCGCGTACGCGCATTTCATACTTAAACATTGACCGGTTTCCTTAGCACTTTTAAGATGGGACTATATTAAGGCAAATTACTAATTTTCTCCACCTACTTTATAGCTACATCCACTCAACTAAAAAAGGTGTATTGCAATGGCGATCTCTGACTGGCATGAAAATGATCGACCTCGAGAAAAGCTCCTGAACTTTGGTTCTGAACAGCTCTCCGATGCCGAACTCTTAGCGATCTTATTAAGAGTCGGAGTCAAAGGTAAAAGTGCCGTTGAGTTGGCACAGGATTTACTCGACCACTTTGGCTGCTTGCATCAACTTTTAAAAGCGAATGAAGCCGACTTTTGCCAAGCCAAAGGCTTAGGAAAAGCTAAGTTCGTCCAGTTTCAAGCCGTTCTGGAGATATCCAAGCGACACTTCGAATCGGGTTTAAAAACCCGCGATGCCTTTACCTCGCCTGAATTGGTCTCTCGCTTTTTGGAATCTGAACTCGGCCATCAAAACCGAGAAAAATTCGCACTCTTATTACTCAATCAGCAGCATCAGTTAATCGCCTTTAAAGTCCTCTTTGAAGGCACCTTAAACCAATCTCAGGTACATATCCGCGAAGTGGTCAAAAGCGTACTCGACCATCACTCTGCTGCCGTTATCCTGGCGCACAACCATCCTTCGGGCGATCCGACTCCCAGTCAAGCCGATATAGACATCACGCTACGCATCAAACAAGCCTTAGAACTTATTGAGGTCAGAGTTCTCGATCACATGATTATTGGCGATGCCGGGCGCTGGCACTCATTAGCCCAACACCAACAAATGCCGTAAAATGCTTTCCACGCCCAAAACACGATTAAACAAAGAATTAAACATGATTAAACCTTCTGAAAACAGAACATATTCAAAGATCCTACCAGGCCTGGTAGGTTTTACTTTGGCTCAGTTTAACGCCTCTTTCCGACAGTTTCTTTGGGTCTGGCTGACACTTATTCTATCCCTCTATGTAAGCTGGATAGTATTGGCGAATGCCAATTTTGCTTATGGTGTCTGGCACGACTATGCCGGGATCAGTGAAAATATTGAAGAGTATGCACCACAGAATCGTTTTCGCCATCACTTTGAAACCACCGATAATGAAACTCGTAAAACACTTTTTGCAGGCATCGTGACCGGGATTCATCAACATGGAGTGGACTTGCAAGCCTTAAGCTACCCACACCCTACTAAACCTATTCAAATCCCACTATTACACAGAGCTGAAATCGTCCATTTAACCGATGTTGCAAACCTCATCGATTTTTTAAAAAATTTAGGTTGGGGGCTGTTACTTATATGGAGCGTACTCACAATTTACTTACTCAAGACGCGCCAGCCATTCCCTAGCCCGAAAAAAACCTTTATTAATGTCGGGGTTGGCTTGTTTGTTTTTGCAGTGCCAGTGGCCATAGTCGGTGTCAAAAATGTCTTTTACCAACTGCACATTTGGATTTTCCCCGCAGAGCATCAGTGGTTTTTTTACTATCAAGACTCCCTGATGAGCACGATGATGAAAGCACCTGATTTATTTGCTTATATTGGCTTAAGCTTGAGCGGTTTAGCATTTTTGTTATTTAGCATATTATTGAAACTTTTAAATCGTAAAATAGCGCCCAACTAAATTTTAAAACAAAGCCTACATTATGAACCATATTTTCCCATTACTGCTTATATTCCTATCCATAACCGGTTGTAGCAGTGAATCTCACCCCACATCAACAGCCGCTATAAACCTAACATTTCAAGAAGTGGCTGTGCCCACGACACCTGAAGCCAAAAAGATCATCCAAGCGCCCTCACAAGTAAGTGTGAATGGGCTTACTCAATCGATAGGTTATCAAAAACTATTTGCTAGCGGTGAAAGTAATAATGGCGAAATCTTTGGTGTCATTAAAGATGTCAGTGGCAAGCCGCTCAAGCTGGCAGATGGTTCACCTTATGTTTGTAATGGCACGAATGAAGGCGTGGGATCTGGATTAGATCATGTTTCGATTTTACAAAAAAACCATAAACTCTATATGGTGTCGCAATACGAATGTGCCGTTGGTGCACTCTATATGAATGAATTATTACAAGACGAAAAAGGTGTTTTGAGCGTTAAAGCGAATAGCTTACAGTTTATCGATCAATCGGCCGATTTTGGGGGTTATGTTCATTGTGCAGGCCAAACGACGCCTTGGCAGTCACACTTAAGCTCCGAAGAGTATGAGCCGGATGCACGTTATATCGAAACTCATATGAAAAATCTACATCAAGGGATTGGCGGTTATTATTTTGCTGAAACTGAAAAATATTGGCAAGGTGACATCAATCGCTCAAATCCTTATTTTTATGGATGGATTCCAGAAGTGCAAGTCCTAGAGAATGGTTCTCCAAGCTATCAAAAGCACTTTAGCATGGGACGTTTTTCACATGAACTGGCGTATGTCATGCCCGACCAAAAAACCGTTTACCTTTCTGATGACGGCACCAATGTGGGTTTATATCTATTTATTGCTGACCGCAAACAAGATTTAACCGCCGGCACTTTATACGCCGCGTTATGGCAACAAACATCCGATAAAGGCTTGGGCACTGCAAATTTAAAGTGGATCTCTTTGGGTCACGCTAACAATCAACAAATTCGTAAAGTCGTGCAGCAAAAACCTACTTTTAGCCAACTATTTGCAACCGCAGAACGTAATGAAGACCATCTGTGTCCAGCCGCATTCCATTCCGTCAATACATCTTACGGCAGTGAATGTTTACAGTTAAAAGACATTAATCAAGATCAAAAAATTGATGAGCTTGATGAAGTGATTGCTTCTCGTTTAGAAACACGCAGAATGGCCGCCTATAAAGGCGCAACCACTGAATTTCGGAAAGAGGAAGGCATTACCTTTAACCCACAAACCAATCAGCTGTATATAGGCATGTCGGAAATTGCTCGCGGTATGGAAAACAATATGAAAAAGGGTACTGACAATACCAAATATGAATTAGGTGGCCGTAACGACATTAAATTAGACTACAACCCGTGTGGCGGAGTCTATCAGTTGGATATGAAAGCAGATGCCAGCATGCAATCAGAGTACATTGCCCAGACCATGCAAGGTTTAATTGCCGGCACACGCAAAAGCTATCCACTAGATTCTAACTATGCCAACAACCAATGTGATATCAATGGGCTTGCCAATCCCGACAATCTTAGTTTTTTAGACGATTCTAATTCACTCATCATCGCCGAAGACTCTGACCTGCATGAAAACAACTTTGTATGGAGTTATGATGTTTATCAGCCTAACTTAACCCGTATTTACAGCGCGCCACTTGATGCCGAAAATAGTTCACCCTTCTGGCATAAAGAGGTTAATGGTTTTGGCTATCTCACCATCGTCACACAGCATCCTCTTAAAAAACAACCCGTGGAACTTTCCCGAAAAGAATCACAAGCAGGTTACATTGGACCTTTTAAGCTTCAATAACCATTGCTAAAACTGAACAGGCCTGGTTAAAGCTTGAATATAGTCTCGTAAACTCTAAAAATTAAATTTAGACTCTTATGGAAAATGATTATTGATGTGAAAAGTCAACTCTATAGACGAGGCCAACACGTCAAGCATGGGACCACGAGTTGGAGGTTGTACTGGTTGATAAAAAAACGGGCATCAAAACCACGGTGTTTCATAACTAGCCCAATCTAAGGCAATCCAAAATTATATGAGTATTCGGTGGTAATCACTTGCTTTTTAAGATGAAACTAGGCATAATTCGACCTCTTATTTTTCGTAGTGGGTTTTCCATTGCATAAGATATAGAAATATTCGAATATTTTTAATATATAAAAACCTTTGATTTATTGAGATTTTCATAAAATTAAATGTTTTAAGAACCTTATAAGGGATTGTGAAATGTCTAAAGTATGCCAAGTAACAGGAAAACGTCCTGTAGTCGGTAACAATGTTTCCCACTCTCACCGTAAAACACGTCGTCGTTTCTTACCAAACTTGCAATCGCATCGTTTTTGGTTAGAAGCTGAGAGCCGTTTTGTTAAGTTACGTGTAACTGCTTCAGCTATGCGTACTATTGATAAAAATGGTATTGACTCTGTGATCGCTGAGATGCGTTTACGTGGTGAGAAAGTCTAGGAGACTGCAATGCGCGATAAAATTAAATTACAGTCAACTGAATCTCCTTATTTTTATACAACTGATAAAAATAAGAAGAACATGGCTGGAAAATTTGAAATCAAGAAGTTCGATCCAGTGGTTCGTAAACACGTCTTGTTCAAAGAAGCTAAAATCAAGTAAATCTTATCCAGATGAATTTGATAAAACCTGGTTCAAAAGACCGGGTTTTTTTATGCCTAGAGAAAAGTAAAAGGTAGATCTCTCCGAGAACCCTCACCTTGAGAAGGACATGAAAGACTCTATTTAAATGCCTCAACCACAACTCTATTACGCCCACTATCTTTTGCCAGATACATCAAGTCATCGGCCAATTTATACACCGTATCACTACTCAAGTGATGATCTGGCGATAACAGGATTACGCCGATAGAAATAGTTACTACCCCATCAACCCCCTCTTTGTTTTGAATGCCTAACTCTTTAATGGCCGCATTAAGGCTGTTCAAAAAGTGACTGACATGTTCTAAACCCATTTCAGTTAGAATCAGCCCAAACTCCTCACCACCTAGCCTAAAAACCAGATCTTGAGGACGCCTTAAACTCTTCTGTAGCATATTAGAGACATCCTGCAAGGCAATATCCCCCTGCTGATGCCCATAGAGGTCATTCAATTTTTTAAAGAAATCGATATCTGCCATGGCAAATACAAATGGCACTCCTTCACGGTGTGCTCGTTAAATTCACGTAATACAATGAACAATCTTTCTGGCTATATTACGTACACTTAACATTTCGTAAAGCTTTTTAAGAATAACGTATTCGTTTCGCTTCACTCCTTGACGGTTTTCTAACAGAGACTTGATCGTTTGTTTACAATATCGTTCAATACCCCCCGATTTACCTTATGTTATTCACAGAGAGAGTTCATTCATGCCCGAGTTGCCAGAAGTAGAAACCACTCGCAAAGGTATTCAGCCTAAAGTCGATCAACAAATCATCACCGCTTTCGTCATTCGTGATGGACGCTTACGCTGGCCGGTTGAAAAACACCTGCAAAAAACCTTACCAGGCCTGGTCGTTTTATCGGTGCAACGACGTGGCAAATACATTCTGTTAAACACCGTTAAAGGCAGTTTATTAGTCCACCTAGGCATGTCTGGTAATTTGCGCGTATTACCGACCGCCACTGAAGTCCAAAAACACGATCATATTGATATTGAGTTTGCGAATGGTTATCTATTGCGCCTTAACGATCCGAGACGATTTGGCTCGGTATTGTGGCACTGTGCCAGTTTAGGCCCTGTTGAACACCATAAATTATTAGCAAAACTCGCCCCCGAACCTTTAACGGACGCCTTTAATGGGGCTTACTTCTATGAAAAAAGCCGTAACCGTAAAGTGGCGATTAAAAGTTTAGTAATGAATAGTCAAGTGGTCGTCGGAGCTGGAAACATCTACGCCAATGAATCGCTGTTTATGAGTGGAATCCACCCGCAAACTCTAGCCAACTTACTTACCCGCAAGCAATGTGATCTGTTAGTGGAGAATATTAAATCCGTGCTGATCGCCGCCATTAAACAAGGTGGCACCACCTTGAAGGATTTTCTCTCGCCAGATGGCAAGCCCGGCTATTTTGTGCAACAGCTGAAGGTCTATGGCCAAGCTGGTAAAGCCTGCCCAACTTGTAGCGCTTCAATAGAGCGTATCATGCTGAATCAGCGCGCCACTTACTTCTGCCCTCTATGCCAACCCTTTATAAAACCTAAGCGACCTACCCCACAAAAGAGTCGCTAACTCATGCCTGTTTTTTATTTGTGCGCGAAAACAGATAGGATATAATAAATACTACTGACTACCTATAGCCGTTGGATAACTTTTTTTTGCTCAGAGGTACAGAACATGCAGTGGTTTAAGCAAGAGAGTCAACAAATCATCGCCGTTTTAAAAAGCCATCCAGAAAATGGCTTAGATGAATCACAAATTGCAGTTGCGCGCCAACAGTTTGGACTGAACCAGATCATCCAAGAAAAACACGCCTCCCCCCTATGGATGCTAATTCGACAGTTTAAAAATCCGCTCCTCATCATCTTAATGTTTGGCGCCTTACTCTCTTTTGTAACTTCACACTTTATCGATGCCATCGCCATCACTCTTATTATTCTAATTAACGCAATCATCAGCTTCGTACAGGAATATAAAGCCCAAAAATCAATTGATGCCCTCAAACAGATGGCCGCCCCCAAAACGATCGTGTTACGTGCCAAGAAATGGCAATCTATAGCCGCGAACGAATTGGTACCCGGCGATATTGTCCGACTTGACGCTGGCAGCATTGTGCCTGCCGATTTAAGACTGATAGAAACCCAGCAACTTAAAATTGATGAAGCCCCTTTAACTGGAGAGTCGGAACCCGTTGCCAAACATGATCAGGCTATGCCGCAAGCCGACTTACCGATTGCTGACCAGCTGAATATGGCGTTTATGACGACTGCTGTAACGGAAGGCCAAGGTTTTGGTATTGTCGTCAGTATTGGTATGCAAACAGAGGTCGGGAAAATAGCCCACCTAATGCAAAGTGCCAGCACCACCATGACCCCGCTTCAAGAACGCATCCACCGCCTATCCAAGGTATTGATTATGGCTGCTTTATTGATGGTGATGGTGGTGGTTAGTATCGGGCTGATGCACGACATGAGTTGGCCGATACTAATGACCACGGGCATCTCATTAGCTGTTGCCGCCACTCCCGAAGGTTTAATGACAATTTTGACCATTGTTTTGACCCTTGGTGCCACTCGCATGATGCAAAACAAAGGTTTAGTTCGCCAACTCGCATCAGTGGAAACCCTAGGCTCCACTTCCATTATCTGCTCTGATAAAACCGGCACTCTCACGCAAAATAAAATGCAAGTGACGCAGTTGTGGACTGGCGGTAACTACTATCATCTAGAGGGCCAAGGTTATGAACCCGTCGGCCAGTTTTTAGACCATAATAAAACCCCAATATCTCACAAAGACATTCTGCATCTAGAGCAGATGGTCACCATGTCGGTACTCTGCAATGAGGCTGAACTGGTTGAAAACAATCAACACTACTCCATTATAGGCTCACCTACTGAAGGTGCTATTTTAGTGGCGGCTGCCAAAACCGGCATGACGAAGACTCAGGCGTTAACACAATTTGAGGAAATTAAAATATGGGGCTGTCCTAGATAACTAGTTCAGTTCCTTTCTAACCCATTGATTCAATTGTCTTAATTGAAGTTTTGGATCACTGTTGTTAAATCGCCATTCGCATTCCTTTAAAAAGAGGTGAAAGTGGCTT
>Ga0314774_1000198_pt1 | contig 54218 bp, 50 predicted proteins | sample MetaGCBIA2018_FD_204515 | JGI IMG/M metagenome (GOLD analysis project Ga0314774, IMG submission 204515) | Cryopeg brine microbial communities from Beaufort Sea near Barrow, Alaska, United States - CBIA 2018 | ecosystem: Environmental > Aquatic > Marine > Coastal | place: USA: Alaska | collected... | reverse complement strand
TATCTGGAGCATCATCGAAGACCGGATGATAGTCAGGGCAGCAACTTCATAATTGAGTAACGGCCTTGGTGTGACTTTAAGTCACGAGCTCCAAACTATGGACTTCCAGTCCATAGTGGTTTATTTTCTGTATAGTTGGGGTATAACGGCTTTCGGCTGCATACTTAAAATTTTCTTTACCGGTAGATTTGAGTTTGTATCTCTATTGCTTTATTTGACTCTGGGTGGGCTTATCGTTTTTTATTACGACGAACTTAACCAGGCGATTTCACCAGGAAATAAGATGTTTTTATGGCTAGGAGGCCTGTTTTATACCGCAGGGTCACTATTTTAAATGCTTCGAAAACTGCCTTTTAACCATTTTATCTGGCATCTTTTTGTACTGGCCGGAAGCATTTCTTTTTTATTTTCTTTGAAGTTACTTGAACTCCTCTCTACATTAAATAGGCTAAGCCAATACCTAATAGGATAGCGAGAAATTTTGAAGTATTGAACTGATGGTTTTTTGAACTTTCAAAAAGTATAGTGGTCGAAATATGCAGCAATACACCCACAACCAAGGCATTGATCCTAACTTTCCAGAGCGGCGTCCAGAAATTCAGCGTTGCTAGATAACTGCCTAGCGGAGTCATCAGGGCAAAAACAACTAGGAAAAAAGCGATCTGTGCTTTGCTGATTTTAGATATCAATAAAAACGAACTGATAATCACTGCAATGGGTATTTTATGTATTACAATGCCATAGAGCAAATCGTGATTTTCGGTAAGTGGAAAACCTTCCAGCACACTGTGCAGACTTAGGCTGAGCAACAACAACCAGGGGATGGTCGTTCTTGTGGTGTCTGCGTGCATGTGACCATGTTCCGCACCGCGGGAAAGAAACTCAAGCAATAATTGTAGCAACAGGCCTATCATTATAAAAACACCCACATCCTTAAAACCGGAAGCATAGAGTTGCGGCAGAAATTCAAAAATAGTGATCGACAGCAAAAAAGCTCCGCTAAAGGACAACAGCAGTTTTACACCCCTAGAAATACTGGGTTTAAAAATCAAAGTAATGGCAAAGCCTATACAGACCGCGATAATGGGCAGGATAAAGGTCATAATGTTAAAATTGCTTTTTTTAAACCCAGCGGGCCGAATTATATGAGTTATCTGAGATGGCTCTAAAGGCGCCAGCGCCATTCATGCAGCAATTAACCTTGCTAGGGCACAAAATTAGCCTATTTTTACAACCTAAATTTTTATAATGGAAGCTAACTTTAAGATGGTGGCCAAAACCCTTTTTGGCTTTGAGGATTTACTTGCGCGTGAATTGCGAGAACTTGGGGCCGGAGAGGTCGAAACTGGGGTGCGAAGCGTCAGTTTTAGCGGCGATACCGGTTTTATGTACAAGGCTAATCTCTGCTGTCGTACCGCCATTAAGATCCTTAAACCCATTGCGACTTTTACAATTAGTAATGAGGATGAGCTCTACAATGCGGTGCAACGTATAGACTGGAGCGTTTATATGGACCTTGATGATACTTTCGCCGTTAATGGCACCGTAAACGGGCCTGATTTTACCCATAGTCAATATGTCGCGCTAAAAGCAAAAGATGCCGTTGTAGATCAATTTCGGGAACGTTCTGATGCACGACCCAATGTAGATCTCAAGTTTCCTGATTTAAGTATAGATATTCATATTAACTATAACAGCTGCACGGTTTCATTAGACAGTTCGGGAGTCTCGCTGCACCAGCGCGGGTACCGCCTTGCAACAAATATTGCGCCTATTAACGAGGTACTCGCGGCCGGTCTGTTGATGATGAGCGGCTGGAAAGGTCATACCGATTTTCTGGATCCCATGTGTGGCAGTGGCACCATGCTCATAGAAGCGGCCATGATTGCTTGCAATATCCCGCCCAACTTAAACCGGAAACAGTTTGGCTTTGAAAACTGGAAAGATTGGGACCCAGATCTTTTTGACACCATAGAAGAAGCGGCCCTTAAAAAAGTCACCGATTTTCATTTTAATATAACCGGTTATGATAAAGCGCCTTCGGCAATCGAAAAAGCGAAGGAAAATATTAAAAATGCCGAACTGGAAGAATTCATTACAGTAGAGCAAGAAGATTTCTTTCAAACCAAGAAAACCTCGGAACGCCATCTGCAAATGGTTTTTAATCCGCCCTACGGCGAAAGGTTGGCCATTGAAATGGAATCGTTTTATAAAAACATTGGAGATACTTTAAAACAGACTTATCCCGGTACCCAAGCTTGGTTCATCACTTCAAATCTAGAGGCTCTAAAACATGTGGGTCTGCGTACCTCTCAAAAAATCAAGGTGTATAACGGTAAACTGGAATCTCGTCTGGTTAAATATGACATATATGAGGGGACGAAGAAAAATTAGTTGTACATCCGTTTAGTTTCCTAATACACGTCACCCTGAGTTTATTTCAGGGTGACACAAAAGGCTAAAGTGTTTCAAGTCTGTTTTTGCTTACATTGGCATTGCGGCGAATGTGATGCTGAAAAAGTTCAGCATGACGAAACTAGCTTTAAGAACAATTCCGGACAAACAAAAAATTATTTTTGAAAAGTTGAAATAAAAAACCTGAGTTAGTAATCTAACTCAGGTTTTTTAAGTTTTTATGCTTTGAACTTGTTATAAATGGGTGCTAGATTCAGAAGTAAATTTGGATGGTTAAAGATATAATTAAAAAGCTTCCACTTAGCGCTATTATATTCTGGACCGATGAAATTTTTAATAGGATAAGCATCTTTTTCCCGAAGTATTTCCAAGCGCTCCCTAATCTCTGTTTTACTGAGTTTAGATTGTATCATTAGAGATATGTAATAAAAAACATAACAATCTCTGCGGTGGGCAAGGTTATCCCACATTTGAGGATTGATCTTGCCTTCTTCTTTTTTTAAGTCTAGTAAGATTTCAGAATAGCCAACAGATGTTTTACTGAAATCGTTGAACATACGAGCTATAAACTTACCATCATTTTTAGCACGTGTAAGAGAAGTAGGCGCGTCATAATATCTGTAAATTTCAATGGGATAATAGGCTATTTTTTTAGCACGTAAAAAATGTTCCAACATATAATAGGTATCAGAACAAGCATTATCTGTCACAAAACGCACTCCCGATTCTTCCAGAAAACTTCTTTTTAAAATGTACCACCACGTTTCAAAGCGTGTATTGCGGTTATTCGTGAGGTATTCCCTTCCAGTGATTATTTCTGGTCTTGGTATCTCACTTGGATACTGCGTAGGTTCAAAAAGGGCTTCTTCACCTGTAAAAATTGCCTTAAATGCCACAATTTCTAAATCATCTTCAAGAGCGCGTTCTACGATTGTATTGAGGCAGTTGTAGGCCAGATAATCATCAGCATCCATGATATAGACATAGGTTCCTCTAACAAATTTGAAACCCTTGTTACGTGTTTCATCCGCTCCTACATTTTTATGTGTATGTAGCGCTATGGGATCACCTTTATCTATATATCTTTGAACAAGTTCTGCACTACTATCGGTAGAACCGTCATTCATTACAAGAACTTCATACGTATTGGGATCTAATCCTTGTTGCAAAATACTCTCTAGACAACGATCTATATATTTTTCTGCATTATACATAGGTATAATAATGCTTAACGCTATTTCCATTCTTTAGATTTAAGATTTAGGTGGGCAAATATCACTTATTTTACGATTAAATAAAAATTACTTTAAAAGAGAACGGGGTGCTTATCTTGGTGCAGCGTTTTCCATTTTATTATGAGGCACGGCAACCTTTATCTTTTTGTGGTTCAATTTAGCGGTTACACGGTCTGTTTCTCCCATATATTCGCCATCTATCTGAAAGGCGATCTTTTTTTGGCAAGTAATTGTCGCTTCTGTGGTACAGATCGTGCTTACGAATTCTGGGTCCATTTCCACTTCACCGTAGAGGGTTTTTACAATCTCAACAAGATCCAATTTTTTGAATACCAACACTTCAAATTTTCCATCATCTACCTTTCCGGTAGGATTTATATTTGCCCCAGTGCCGAAGGTTGTCGCATTAGCAATGGCCAATAATATTCCTGTTTCGGTCGTTTTTTCGCCATTTGCCTCTATTTTAAAGGTAAATGGGTATTCGGTCTGGGATAGGGTAGGAATGGCGCTGAGCATATATCCCAGTTTTCCGCGTATACTGGAATCTTCATAATTTTTAATGAGTGCGGCATTGAGCCCCAGATCTGCAATATGCAGGCTCACCGTGTCGTTGAGCAATAGCGTGTCCATAATTATAAAATGGTCTGAAAGCGCGATGTCTAAAAGTTGCTCTATATCACCGGTAATACCTAGATTAGTGGCCAAACCGTTTGCTGAACCAGCTGGGATAATCCCTATAGGAATTTCTTCATCTTCCAGGATTTCTGCCACCATTTTTACTGTGCCATCACCACCGGCAACGAGCAAGCGAACGGGTTGCGATTCTTCAATACGCTTAACTATTTTTTGGAAATCGTTGTGGCCATCGGTCTTGTATACGACAAGTTTCATGTCGTGCTCCTTAACCCTCTCGCGAACTTCCTCAATCATTTTATCCTTATTGCGATCTCCAGATATGGGGTTTACAATAAGAAGTATCTTGTTTTTTGTTTCCATATAAAATACTTACTGGTATATTTGGTTGTTTTTTGTTGGTTCCAATAATAGAATACGAGGATGCATCTTGAAAACCGATAAAAGTAGTTATTTTACTCAATTTTCTTCCTTTTTAAGGTATTTTAAAAATACTGTTTAATAGATCATATACTGTGAAATTAGATTTAAAATTATACCGTGGTTATGTAAATGAAGGCCAACTCACCGTTTCTGGACATTTGTTCCAATCGTGGGCGCCAGATAAGTATAAGCTGGACAGAAAGGGCATACGCCATGCCTTTTCTATTTTCCATATGTTCCGTATTGAGCCACTGGTCAACAAAGAAGTACAGCTGCTTTTTAATGGGATCCAGGTTGCCACCAGGACCATGGATGATGGATATTTTAGGTTTTCTATTCCTTTTAAAGAGGAGTTAACCAGCGGTTGGCATACGTATCAGGTCATTTATAATGTGACGGGCATTGGGATTACGGATACTCAAGAGCTCCTGAAACCCTTTCCGGGCAAGCTGTGCATCATTTCAGATATAGACGATACTTTTCTGATCTCCCACAGCAATACCGTATTTAAAAAGCTGTATGTAATGCTCTCCAAAAATATCAACAAGCGCAAGCCTTTTGAAGATGTGGTGCGGCATTATAAATTTTTAAGTCGTGCCGGCCGAACTGGGCCAGAGGGCTTCAACTCCTTTTTCTACGTCTCTAGCAGTGAGTGGAATCTTTATTCTTTTATTGAAGAATTTACCACGTTACATGAACTGCCCAAAGGGGTGATAAAGCTGAAAAAGATCAAGACTCATCTACGAGATTTTTTCAAGAGTGGTATGGGCGATCACGACCATAAATTTGAAAAAATAAAGGATATCGTCAATTTTTATCCCAATCTGGAGTATGTGCTACTGGGTGACGATAGCCAGCAAGATCCTTTTATTTACGAACGTATCTGCAAATTGTTTCCACTGAACATACGCGCGGTGTACATCAGGCAGACAGGTAAAGAAGAGCACAAACATGTGGGCGAAGCTTTACGGACCATGAGCAGTATGGGCGTTGCCACTTGTTATTTTACGCACAGCGAAAAAGCGATCGCACACTCCAAAAAAATTGGTTTGATAACTTTAGAACCTGCATCTAAAATTGAAAATCTGTCATAAAAAAAATGGTTTTCTAGACGTGAATAACGACCAGAAAACCATTTAAAATGACCTAAAAAGCACTGAAACTGGCTGTTTATGCCCTGTTTTATTTTGGCTCAAAAGTTTTAATAGGTTCAAAGGGAGAAAAATTCAATGCTTCCATAGCCTTTTGATATTCCCCCCAGTTGCTGCCGTAAAATGCGTTGACGCTTTCCAATGCCGAATCAAGGGCCTCTTTTGCCTGTGTTACGAGTTGGTTTTCTGTCATGGTGAGGCCGTTCGGGCGGCTTTCCACGTAGTTTTGTGCGGTACGTATTCGTTCCATCACTCTAACAGTAGGGTCTAAGGTAATCCCTTGACGTTCGTCAATTTCCCCCAGAAATAGTGCAATTTCCTTTTCTATTTCTTTTACTATTGTATCAGAAGCTTTTATGGCCGCACTGTATGTTGTGGAATCCCTTTCCTGGAGACGTTTTTTAAAATCTGCAGCGGTATTTTTGCTTTGCACGAGTTGTTTTACCGCATCTGCGCTGGTCTGGGTAAAGTTTTCCAGTCCTTTTGCTGCTGAATACTGCTCATTAATGGCCGCATCGCTGATTTCCAGACGTGGGTCGCTGAGCACTGTAATGGTTTCTTCGGCATTTAGATCGCCATAACGGAGCATTACTTTATAACTCCCGGGTTTTACCGAAACGCCGCCTGGCTCTGAATCATTTTTGCTAAGCGTACGGGATGGCCTATCGCTACCTTTCTCGTCCATAAACCAACGAATGCTATGCAAGCCGACGGAATCTGGCGCTTTTTCTTTCAGGGTGCGAATGAGCTTGGCACCATCATAAATACTAACGTAAAGGGAATCCCATTTCGTGGCATTTTTTTCGGTTTTATCATCCTTTTTTGCCGATTTATCCACAGTTTTAGCTGCTTTTTGAACTTTTTTAGGTCTCAAAAAATAGGTGATTTTGGCCCCAAAATCTCTGTTTTCCCCATTAAAAGTAGCATCTGCGCCAAAACGGCTACCCGTGGGCTGCTGAAAAGCAGGTTTGTATGCCACCGGTAAAGGAAAAACCTCTAAACTGGCCGTTTCCTCATTTTCCATTTTTTGAAGCAGACTTTTATCCGAAGCCAGCGCGCGCAGGGGTTTGATATTATCAAGCACCCAAAGTGACCGTCCAAAAGTAGCTAATACCAGATCGTCTTCTCGTGGATGGATTATCATATCCTTCACAGGAACTGTTGGGAAACCATTGGTCCATTTGTTCCAACTTTCCCCAGCATCTATAGAAATATAAAGTCCGTCATCGGTGCCCAGAAATAGCAGATTAGGTTCCTTCGTGTCCTCTAGAATGGCAAGGCTATAGCTCAGCACATCTTCATCCTCTACAATTTTCTCCCAGCTTTTACCATAATTGGTGGTACGGTACACGTAGGGTTTATAGTCAAACCGCCGATAATTATTGGCGACCAGTAAAGCTTCGCCCTTATTGTTTTTTGATGCCTTGATCTGCGCGATCCAGCTCCCCGCCGGCAGCCCTTTAATGTTATCTGAAACATCGTTCCAGTTTTCGCCGCCGTCTCGTGTATAATAGACCTTGCCATCATCAGAGCCGGTCCAGAGCATATTTTTTTCCACCGGTGAAGGTTCAATGACTAGAATAGTGGTATGGTTTTCCGCTCCGGTTGCATCCATAGTGAGGCCACCGCTCTCACTCTGTTTTTGTTTTTCAGGATTGTTTGTGGTGAGGTCGGGCGAAATAACCTTCCAAGTAAGTCCCTTATCTGTAGATTTATGTACAAACTGACTTCCAAAATATAGTGTGTTATTATCAAAAGGATCAATATTTATAGCGGCGTTCCAGTTAAAGCGTAGCTTCACTTCTGGGTTGGGATGCGTGGGGCGCACGAGGTAATTGTTTCCGGTTTTCCAGTCATAGCGATTCACATAACCTTCCTGGCTCATAGACCAACCGTACTGGCTATTGTCTGGGTCTGGTACCACATCAAAACCATCGCCAAAGGAAATCTCCTGCCAATACGAGTTCCTTATGCCTTGGGCTTTCCATACATAGGCCGGACCGCGCCAACTGCCGTTATCCTGCATTCCACCATACACATTATAGGGGTATTCATTATCTACCGCTACATGATAAAATTGACCTACCGGAATATTTTCCGCGAAGCGCCAAGTTTTACCTCCGTCGTGGGTAATGTTGAGTCCACCGTCATTACCGTCTATCATAAAATCTGGATCAGTAGGGTGCATGTACCAAGCATGATGATCTGGATGCACACCATTATCTACCCCATAGGCCGGCATGAGCTCTTTAAAGGTGCGGCCGCCATCTTCCGAAACATTGATATAGGTAAATACCGAGTAGAGCAGGTTTTTATTTTTTGGAGACGCGTGAATCTCGCCGTAGTAAAAAGGGCGGTCTCCTATCTCACTCAGATCTTGATTGACGACTTTCCAGGATGCCCCGCCGTCTTCAGATTTATATAGTCCGTTTTTTTTGGCCTCCACAAGCGCGTAAACGGTATTGGGATCTGTAGGGGCGATTGCAATACCAATGCGTCCCAGATCGCCTTCGGGCAGACCATCTTTGGCCTCTATTTGTTTCCAGTTATCGCCGCCATCATAGGTAATAAATAATCCTGAACCGGGCCCACCGGATTTAAAGAACCATGGTTCCCGCTGATGTTCCCACATCGCGGCGATGAGTTTATTGGGATTGGTGGGGTCCATAACAAGTTCTGCGGCGCCGCTTTTTTCATTGGTGAAAAGTATTTTTTCCCAGGTTTTCCCACCATCTTTAGTTCTAAAAACACCACGTTCGGGATGTGCTCCCCAAGGTGAACCAATAGCTGCTGCATAAACGGTATTGGGCTCTGTGGGATCTATGATCACGCGGTAAATGTGCCGGGTCTGTTCAAGCCCCATCGATTTCCAGGTCTTACCACCATCCAAAGATTTATAGATGCCATAACCGCCGTTTACACTATTTCTGGGGTTGCCTTCGCCGGTACCCACCCAGACCACGGAGGGGTTGGATTGCTGAATGGCAACTGCACCTATGGAAGCAGTTGCTTCCTGTGTAAAAACAGGTTCCCAGTTTACCCCTGCAGAAGTAGATTTCCATAGCCCACCAGAAGCAGAACCGGCATAAATGATATCAGGATTATTGGTTACGACATCAATGGCGGTAATCCTGCCACTCATCCCCGCCGGACCTATGTTGCGGGGCTGCATGGTTTTTACCAGGTTCATATCGAGTTTTTGACCAAAACTTGCTGAAAAGCAAAGAATTAGCAGGAGGGTCGTAATTTTTTTCATAAAGGATGTTAAGTAGTTGTGGTTTGTTACGGTATAGGCTATTTAGGTTTACAAAATACTAAAAAATCACTTAAGAGTTTATTCCAACGTCGTTTTTGTCGGTTTTTGGACGTTTCCGTGCGGGTCGGGCTCTAGTTAAATGACTTTGGGTGGTTTTTGGGCGTTCCCCAAGAGGGTCGGGCTTTCCGTTGCAATCTTTTTGCTCGTGCCTTACAAAAAGGATTTCCACTTCAATCCCTAACGCAAATGCGTTTTTTGATCAAATATGGTTGTTTTTAACATAAATAAGGCCATTTTTTGTCCTTTTTAGCAATTTTCTAATATTTTTCTTGAGTAAAAATCACACCTTCTTAGAAGGTGGCTTTGGCTAGCCCCCATAGGGGGCGACAGGGGCCTGTTCTAAAAATCGACCAGATTCAATTATGCAACAAAAAAGCAAATCGAAATCAAGCTGTAAATACAGGCATAGCCATCAGGACATGACCACCTGCAAAGCAGGTGGATTTTTAAGGTGAATTAAACGCTATAGCACCAGTATCTCAATTTTGAGTTATTCCTTTGTTTTTTGGGTTCAGGAAAAAGGGAAAGGTCGAAAGTGCAGTAAATTTTCTACGCATTAAAGGGTGTATTTTGAATTTTCATCATACAAAAACATTTACTGGTGCGATTCCGACCAATCAATATTTTTCTATCAAAATATGGCTTTCTCTCCCGTCCTAAGCGAATTCGTTACAATCTTTTGATGTTACCCAAAAAATTTAAGTAATTAAGTTTGATCCTGAAATTGTATAAAATCAAGGAAAAACGCCATTTTCGCCTTAAAAATGGATTCAACCAGCTTTCCGTAAGTGTTTGATTTTAAAGCAAGTTATATAAGTGGCCATTTCAGTCAATAGCCTGAGAATTAACGTAAACTTAAGCAGCCATTGCCTTTTGTTTAACGTTACGTGAATTATATTTGACAAAAAAATAATTGTAAATAAAAAATCAGTATCATGAAAAAGTTAATAATTGGATTTGCTGCTCTAACAATGCTATTTACCGCATGTAAAGAGACAAATAAAAAAGCCGATGATCAAATGACGGACGGTAACGCCCAGCAGGAACAGACCACGGCAGATAAGGCAGATAACATGAATGAAAATGGCAAGACTGTAGCAGATATCGCGATGTCTAACGATCAATTCTCAACCTTGGTTCAAGCAATACAGGCAGCTGGACTGGGTGAGACCTTACAAAGCGATGGGCCATTTACAGTTTTTGCGCCTACAAATCAGGCTTTTTCAAAATTGCCAGAAGGTACTTTAACTGATCTTTTAAAGCCAGAAAATAAGGCGAAACTGACTGGTATTTTAACGTATCATGTCGTTCCTGGTTCTTATGCAGCCGCAGATATTGTAAAAGCCATTAAAGAAAATAATGGAGAATATGAAATAAGTACTGTAGAAGGTGGCAAATTAACCGCTTCTTTAGATGGGGAAAAGGTTATAGTTACTGACGCAAATGGTGGCAAAGCTACTGTAGAACAAGCAGATGTAAAAGGTTCTAATGGAATAATACATGGTATCGACACTGTATTGATGCCAAAAGCTTAATATAAAGTGTAAAGTTTTGGTTAAATCCTCCGATCTCGGAGGATTTTTTATTGTTATTTAGCTACAGCGATTGCGCTTTGAATTAACTAAATCTTATATTTTGTAGTAGGGATTTCTACGCGATTTGTAATAATTTTAAGCGATTTTCGTTTATGGCGTTATTTGTTATCGAAGTAAATTAGAAGAAAATATAACTTTATTATGAGCACAAATCTTCATAGAAAGGGTTTTGTCTTCAAGAAATATGAAGCTCTAGAACAGACCCCTTTTGAAAACTTATTGGAAATTTTTAAAGAATTGATCACCCATACGTCTGGTGATTTTGACGAGGCCATAGACTGGTTGAAGGAGTTGGATAAAGAATACAAACTTACCACAGAAGACTATACCATTGAGGATTTTATAGAAGACCTCAAAGCAAAGGGATACATTCAGGAAGAAATAAAGCCAAATGGCGAAGGAGGAATGGCAATCACGGCTAAGACGGAACGTGCCATACGCCAGCGCGCCCTCAATCAAATCTTCGGAAAATTGCGCAAAAGCGGAAATGGCAATCACAGGACCAATAAGGTAGGTCAGGGCGATGAACATACCGGTGAGTTTAGGGAATACCGTTTTGGTGACTCGCTAGAACGTGTTTCTATGACTGAAAGTCTCAAAAATGCCCAGATCAATCATGGTATCAGTGATCTCAATCTTACCGAAGAGGATCTCGTCGTTGAGCAAACGCAGCACAAGTCACAAATGAGCACGGTGTTGATGATTGATATCAGCCACAGTATGATTTTGTATGGGGAAGACCGTATTACGCCCGCAAAAAAGGTCGCCATGGCACTCGCCGAACTTATTACAACGCGCTATCCTAAAGACACTTTGGATATTCTCGTATTTGGTAACGATGCCTGGCCCATAAAAATCAAAGACCTTCCCTATTTACAAGTGGGACCCTATCATACCAATACGGTTGCAGGTTTGCAACTGGGGATGGATATGTTGCGCAGAAAAAGGAATACTAACAAACAGATCTTTATGATCACTGATGGTAAACCAAGCTGCGTACGGGAAGCAGATGGCTATTATTATAAAAATAGTGTGGGACTTGACGATTACATTATAAATAAATGTTACGATCAAGCCAGGCAGGCCCGAAAGTTAAAGATTCCCATTACCACTTTTATGATTGCCGAAGATCCCTATCTCATGCAATTTGTACGGGAATTTACCAAGGCAAATCAAGGTAAGGCCTTTTATACGGGTCTGCAGGGATTAGGGGAAATGATCTTTGAAGATTATGAAACCAACAGAAAAAAAAGAATACGATAAGTACACGATCACGATAAGAATAAAATAAGAACTACTGTTTCGGCAATATTTATTTTGAGTTGTTCGGCAAACCTACTAAAATTCCCAGTTGAATTAATTGGCAAAGGTTATAAACATCAATTTGTTCTAAACGGTAGTTGTATTAAAAATAAGGCGTTAAGAAAGAAATTATGAGTAAACCAGAAATAACGACACTCGGAGCATTAAAAAAATCCGGTTATCAGTCTAGAAGTATAAAAGAAGAGTTACGTGCCAACTTGATCAAAAATATTAAAGAAGGAAAAAATTCTTTTGAAGGCATTCATGGTTATGAAAACAGCGTGGTCCCAGAATTGGAACGCGCGCTATTATCAAAGCATAACATCAATCTTTTAGGTCTCCGCGGCCAGGCAAAAACCCGTTTAGCACGGTTAATGACCACGCTCCTTGACGAGTGGATGCCCGTCGTTTCAGGCTCTGAGATCAATGATGATCCCATGCGACCCATATCGCGTTACGCGCGGGAACTTATAGAAGAAAAAGGGGATAATACTCCTATAGAATGGGTACACCGCGATGAGCGTTTTTATGAAAAACTAGCCACTCCAGATGTTACCGTGGCAGATTTAATAGGCGATATAGATCCCATTAAAGCGGCAAACCTCAAATTGAGCTATGCAGATGACCGCGTGATTCATTATGGGATGATACCAAGGGCAAACCGCTCTATTTTTGTTATTAATGAACTGCCAGATTTACAAGCGCGTATACAAGTAGCACTGTTCAATATTTTGCAGGAGGGTGATATACAGATTCGTGGTTTTAAGTTGCGGTTGCCGTTAGATATGCAATTTGTCTTCACCGCAAACCCAGAGGATTATACTAACCGTGGAAGCATTGTTACCCCGCTAAAAGACCGCATAGGCTCGCAAATCCTCACCCATTATCCAGAATCTATTGAGATTGCGCGCAGAATAACCGAACAGGAAGCAAAACAGGATAAGCGGCAGAAGGATACCGTTTATGTGCCTGAACTGGCCAAAGATCTGCTGGAGCAGATCAGTTTTGAAGCGCGTCACAGTGCGTATGTGGATGCAAAAAGCGGCGTAAGTGCCCGTATGAGCATAACGGCTTTTGAAAATTTATTAAGCACGGCAGAGCGTCGCGCTATGATTGCCAATGAAGAAAAGACCACTGTAAGGCTGGGTGATTTTATTGGTATGATTCCTTCCATTACCGGTAAAGTGGAATTGGTTTATGAAGGCGAGCAGGAAGGTGCTGCCAGTGTAGCTCAGAATCTTATAGGCGATGCGGTAAAAACGCAGTTTATCCAGTATTTTCCCGAAATCAAAAAGTTAGAGCAAAAAAATAAGAAGGGACCGTACGAGGATATCGTAAGTTGGTTTTTTGACCAGACCGAATTTCAGCTGCTTGATGATCTTTCTGAACAGCAGTATAAGGATTTGCTGGATACCATCGCTCCTTTACAAGAGTTGATCGATGAATATCAACCAGATGTGGAGAAAAAAGATCAGTATTTCTTGAAAGAACTTGTATTGTGGGGCCTAGTGGAATTTAAAAAATTGAGTAAATACCGTATGTCTCAGGGTATGCGTTTTAAAGATCTATATGGCAGCTATATCAGCGGACTTTAAAAAAAAATATTTTGAATTTTGAATTCTGAATTCTGGGTTTGGAAAACCTCCTAAATTGGTGCAAATCGACTGTTTTGGGAGATTTTTTAGGTTGTTCGTCAATTGATTTTTGACGTTGTTATAGGTCTGAACTTCCGAATCTGAATGAATAACCTCCTAAATTGGGTGCAAATCGCCTGTTTTGGAGGTTTTTTTATTTTATTGCTGAACACAAGTTACTACGAGTGCACAACGATAGTTATATTTTGAAGGGAATCACTCCTGTAAAAGCGCAAATGAAAACTCAAATTGTAAATAATAAGCAATCTCAACTGAAGTAAATGTCAAAATAGCTTGAGTTATGTCCAAATAGTGGGCGTAAATTGCCACTTTATGCTCAATTTCGCACTCAAAAACTGACAATGAATCCAAATATTAAAGGATTTTTTTATATCGCCATAGGAGCAGCGAGTTATGGCATTCTAGCCACTTTCGTGAAATATGCCAATAATAACGACCTGGATACTGCTGGGCTGGTTTTCTCACAGTATCTCTTTGGTGCAATGGTACTTAGTATCATAAGTCTGTTTCTTGCTAAAGAAGTAAAACAGCAAAAGAGGAAACAACTAACTTCTAAGCATCCCAGGTTAAAGTTGCTTCTTTTTGGCACCTCACTTGGCTTTACCAGCAGTTTCTATTATTTATCGATCCAGTATGTGCCGGTTTCCGTGGCTATTATTTTGCTGATGCAAACCATCTGGATGGGCGTAATTCTTGAATTTTTTCTGGCTCGGCACCTGCTTAACAGAACCAAGATCGTTGGCGCACTTATTGCTATTGCAGGAACGTTACTTGCGGCAAAGGTTTTTGAAAGTGATTTAACGGTAAACCTGACCGGTATCGGTTTTGGACTTCTGGCGGCTGTTAGCTATACTGCGACCATGTACGCGTCTAATAAAGTGGCGCTGGAACTATCTATTATCACAAGAAGCAAATACTTGGTTTATGGTGGATTTATAATCGTTCTTTTGTTTTGGAATGTACAGATCCTAGAATCCATAAGTTGGATCGTATTCCTCAAGTGGGGGACTTTTCTGGGCTTTTTTGGTACCATACTGCCGCCTATATTGTTCAATAAGGGTTTTCCTCAAATAGGTACCGGTTTGGGAAGTATCATCGCTTCTTTAGAAATACCGGTCTCTGTTTTTAGCGCTTATATAATTCTAGATGAAAACATAAGCACCTTACAATGGCTGGGGATTGCGATTATTTTACTCTCGGTGGTGCTTATTAATCTGAAACAGGTAAAGCGTGTATAAAAACGTAAGAATTTTTTTTGAAATATTTTGGGCGTGACCACAAGGGTCGGGCTATACGTTGCAAGTCCTCGCTCGTACCTCGCTGTGGGCTTTCCACTGCTATCCCTCACGCAACTTATTGGTAAAATATAGTTTTTGTGCTATTCACGAAAACTTTTAATCATTTGCTGAAAGTATATTCTGCTCAAATTTGTATTTCGATGGGTATTTTATTGTGGCCATGAGTCTTTTGCGTTAGGGATAGCAGCGGAAATCCTTTTTGTGAGGCAAGAACAAAAAGATTGTAGTGTATAGCCCGACCCGAAGGGAAACGTCCAAGGCATTGAAATTGAAGACATTAGCGAGAAGAACAGTAATTATATTCTATTATGATCCTTTTTGTGAGGCACGAGCAAAAAGATTGAAGCGCATAGCCAGACCCTTTTGGGTAACGCCCGAATCATTGAAATTATCGCTAATAGCGAGAACAATGACCGCATTTCAGTTTTGTCGTTCATTATATTATGATTTTTTGCGTTAGGGAGAGAAGATTATCGTTATTGCCAAAGGCACCTATAAAAAGCGCTTATTCCATGTTTAGTAAGGTCTTCTCAGTCCTCATTTTCTGCATTTGCTATAAGAATCCTTTACGATTTATCCAGAGTCATTTAAACCATAAACGATATTAGGATTAGAATGGTCGGTGATGGCATAAAGTGTAGGATTACCCGTATCGTATAAAAAGCAATTCCCAAAACCTCTGAGAGATTTCGGGAATTGCTTTTCTATTGAGGTTTTCTTAACCGGGAAACTTACACAAGCAACAAAGCTATAATTATAGTGCTGTTTAATTACGTGAGAAAATACATAAATTAAGCAGGTGCACTATCATCAGCTTGCGCAGCAGAATTGCTGCCGCGTTCATTAGCAATAGTAATCGTTTCCGATCTGAATTTATTTTTACCAAAATCAAGCGTGCGAATTGGGAAAGGAATATTGATATCGTTAGCATCAAATACTTTCTTGATCGCCATAACAGCTTTGCTCTGGGCGGTAAGTACGTCTTTTTGCTTGTTGACATCGGTCCAAAACCGCACCACAAAGTTTATAGAACTATCGCCAAACTCTTTATAATAGAATTCAATAGTCTCGCCTTCAGCTTGTGAAAACAGCTCATTGAGGGTTTTTAAGGTGAGTTTCTGTACTTTTTCAAGATCCTCTTCATAACCTACGCCACAATCAATTGACACTCGGGATCTTTTGGTACGCGAATAATTTTTAAACGGGACATCAACAATTTTCGAGTTGGGAATCACCACATAATTATTATCAGACTCTTTAAGGATCACGCTGCGCAGATTGATATCTTCGACAAATCCAGCAAAACCATTGGTCTCAATCCAATCGCCCAGTTGCAACTGCGGTAAAAAGGAGAGCAGGACCCCAGAAAATGTATTGCTGAGTGTACCTTGAAGTGCGAGACCTATTGCCAGTCCCACAACCCCTGCACCTGCAAGAACCGAGGTAAGTACCTTATCAAGATCCATAATGCCAAGGGCAATAAAAAAGCCTATAAGCACAGTTATGGCAAAAGAGGTTTTACCCGCCATGACCTTGATGCTCTGCTGGGTAACGCTGCGCATCAAAATTCTTCTTATGAATTTAGAGACGTATCCAGCGAGTATCCAGAAGAGTATAAATACTAAAACTGCCACAATAAAGTTGGGCAGTCTTAAAATAAAGGCTTCTCCCCAACCCTGCAATTTGTTAATTAACTTGTCGAGATCAAATCCTAATATAGTTCCATTTGTACTTTCGGTGGCAGTCTGCATCATTTGATCAATTTACAACTTTTTATGAGAATCAGACTTTTCCATTCTCCAGGCATCAAGCATCCAGCTTGTTTTTTCAAGTTGGCGTATGTAAGCACCTATTAAATCTATGGTTCCTTCATCTCCACCGTCATCTGCAGCTTTTACAGATTTGCGCATTTGCTTGAGAATCAGACCATGGTCTTCGAGTAGAATATCAACCATTTTTGTGTCTTTGGTATCACTGGAAGATTCCTTGAGGTTAGATATTTCTAGATAATCTGTATAATTACTGGTAGGCTGGTAGCGCAGGGTAAGAATGCGCTCTGCAATCTCGTCTACTTTTAATTTGGCATCGTCGTACATCATTTCAAACTGCGCATGCAGGTCAAAAAAGTTATAACCAACAATATTCCAGTGAAAATTCCGCAATTTCTGATAGTATAGATGATAATCGGCCAGTAGAATATTAAGCTCATCTACCGTTACTTTTGTTTTTTCTTTATCAAGGTTTAGATAATTCATACACTTATTTTTTTTGATTTGGTCAAATGTAGGATTGCTTTTTCCGTTTGGCAATAACGGCAGTTTGTTTAGTATAAATTTAACGCCAGCGCTCCTGATTTTACTTCAATTGCGGCGATTTCGCAGAACTTTTGTCCTTTTTTTAAGGGAAAGTAATGTGTTTTTAATTAATTGAAAATAAATGCTTTGTAAATAATAATCGAATGTTATGAATGTATAGGTTTTTCCTGAGTTTTTACTTTATTTTTCGATGAAGAATTTTATTCAGAAAGGAAAGTAGCCCGTTTGCGTTAAGAATTTTATATTCGCATCTTAAGGTTTTGCGAGGCTGTTTTTGGTAAATTCCGCTTTCGCGAAAAAAATACATGATGTACCATCGTATTAAAAAGTAACAATGAATATATTAATAACTGGCGGTGCGGGATTTATAGGTTCACATGTGGTTCGGCTTTTTCTTACGGAATATCCCGGCGATCATATCTATAATCTTGATTCCCTCACCTATGCGGGAAATCTGGAGAATCTAAAGGATGTGGAAGAAGCGCCCAATTATACCTTCCTTAAAGCAGATATTACCGATGCGGAAGCAATGTATACTCTTTTTGCTAAATATAAGTTTGACAAAGTCATTCATCTTGCGGCAGAATCCCACGTAGATCGTTCCATCAGCAACCCTATGCAATTTGTGCAGACTAATATTATAGGCACACTCAACCTCCTGAATGCCGCTCTGGCTTTATGGAAAACCGACTTTACCGATAAACTTTTTTACCACATCAGTACAGACGAAGTTTATGGAAGTCTAGGTGCCGAAGGTTTGTTTAATGAAAACAGTCCGTATGATCCTAATTCGCCGTATTCAGCTTCAAAAGCAGGTTCAGATCATTTCGTCAGGGCGTATGGAGCGACGTACGCACTGCCCTATATAATCTCCAATTGCAGCAACAATTATGGTCCTAACCAATTTCCTGAAAAATTAATTCCCTTATTAATAAACAATTGTATAGAGGGAAAACCGTTGCCCATTTATGGCGATGGCCAATACACGCGGGATTGGCTGTACGTGATAGATCATGCCAAGGCAATAGATCATATTTTGCGTAAAGGAAAAATAGGGGAGACCTACGCTATTGGTGGATTTAATGAGTGGACCAACCTTGATTTGGTACATGTGCTCTGCGAACTCATGGATGAAGCCTTACACCGCGCTCCCGGAAGCAGTAAAGCACAGATCACTTTTGTAAAGGATCGTCCAGGTCACGACCGGCGCTATGCGATAGATGCGAGCAAGCTCAAAAATGAATTGGGCTGGAAGCCGAGCGTTACTTTTAAGGAAGGTCTGTCAAAAACCATAGCCTGGTATCTGAACAATACACAGTGGTTGCAAGCAGTGACCAGCGGCGCTTATAAGGAGTATTATAAAAAACAATATTTATGAAAGGTATTATACTGGCAGGCGGTTCGGGTACCCGCTTATTTCCGTTGACCATTGCGGTGAGCAAGCAATTGCTGCCGGTTTATGATAAGCCCATGATTTATTATCCACTTTCTATACTGATGCTGGCAGGCATCAGGGAAATACTCATCATTACCACACCCCATGATCAGCAAAGTTTTAAAACGTTGCTGGGGGATGGTTCTGCGCTGGGCTGCACTTTTGAGTATGCGGTTCAAGACGCACCTAATGGTCTCGCCGAAGCCTTTATTATAGGTGAAGAATTTATAGGCAAAGATACGGTCACCCTCATATTAGGGGATAATATTTTCTATGGAAATGGATTTACCCATTTGATAAAAAACCTCTATGATGTAAAGGGCGGAAGTATATTTGCTTATGCGGTAAAAGATCCCAACCGCTATGGCGTGGTAGAATTTGACAAGGATAATAAAGCCATTTCCATAGAAGAAAAACCTAAAAACCCAAAATCTAAATACGCGATTCCCGGACTGTACTTTTTTGATAACCGCGTCGTACAGTTTGCAAAAGAGGTGCGCCCATCTGCCCGAGGCGAATTGGAGATCACAAGTTTGCACAATAGGTACCTCGAGCTGGGCGAGTTGCAAGTATCTGTGATGAGCCGCGGTATGACTTGGTTTGACACTGGTACTATAGATTCGCTTGACGAGGCTACCGACTTTGTACGCGCCATACAGCACCGCCAGCAATTCATGATAGGGAATATTGAAGAGGTAGCTTATCTTATGACTTACATAAACCGCGACCAACTCAAAAAATTGGCTAAAAGATGTGGTAAATCGGCTTACGGAGCCTATTTAAATAGTATAGAATGAAATATATAGAGACAGGAATTGCGGATTTATGGCTCTGTGAAGCAGAAATATACGAAGACGATAGGGGCTATTTTTTTGAAGCTTTCAACAGAAAGAATTTTGCTGAAAATACTGGTTTAAAGTTAGATTTTGTCCAACAAAACCAGTCTAGATCGGCCTACGGTACCTTGCGCGGTATGCATTTGCAAAAAGGGGATTCTGGACAAGCAAAGCTTTTGCGTGTCATACAAGGGGAAGTGCTCGACGCCGTGGTTGATTTAAGGAAGGATTCTCCTACTTTTGGGCAACATTACACGGTTTTGCTCAGTGGCGAAAATAAAAGGCAACTTTTTGTCCCACGCCATTTTGCCCATGGTTTTTTGGTGCTGCAGCCAGAAACGACTTTTATATATAGCTGTGATAATTACTATGACAGCTCTGCGGAAGTGACGCTCCATTATAAAGACGTAAAAGCGGCCATTGATTGGCCAGCGGTTAATGACGACTATATTCTTTCAACAAAAGATGCGCAAGGAATGGATTTTAAAACGGTTGTAGAAAGGCTATATGGCGAATAATGGAAAAAGGATTTTAGTAACCGGGGGCGGGGGCCAGTTGGCGCAATGCCTTAAAAACCAACTCCCCAAAAATACTGCGGACGAGTTTTTGTTTGTAACCCGTAACGAGCTTGATATTACCCAAACCGCAGCCATAAAAAAACTATTTGCAGACTTTAATCCTCAGATAGTGGTTAATACCGCCGCCTACACACACGTAGATCGCGCGGAAGAAGAACGAGATCTGGCATTTTCCATAAACGGCGAGGCTGTAAAATTACTGGCAGAGGCATGCAAGGATCATGGAGCACTGCTTATTCATATTTCCACAGATTATGTTTTTGATGGAAAGGGGGATACACCGTATAAAGAGGAACATACCACCAATCCGCAAACCGTTTACGGCGCCTCAAAAAAAGCAGGCGAAGATGCAATCATAGAGAGTGGGCTCAATCAGTTTTTTATCATTCGTACCTCGTGGCTCTACAGTGAATATGGGAATAATTTTTACAAAACGATTCAGCGTCTTGCCAGAGAAAAGGATACGTTGCAAGTGGTTACTGACCAGCAAGGCTGCCCCACCAATGCCCATGATCTTGCAAGGGGTATCTTAAAAATAATTACTGCTAGTAATAGCGATGACCCAAAAAATACTACTTATGGGATCTATCATTTTAGCAACCGTGGGAATACCACCTGGTTTGATTTTGCTCTTGAGATTTTTCGACTAAAAGAAATAAATATTAAGGTTATTCCTGTTTCCTCAGCAACTTTTCCTACACGCGCAAAACGCCCTTCTTATAGTGTTTTTGATGTGGATAAATTCAGTAAAACCTTTGATTTTAAAATCCCTGATTGGAAAAAAAGCCTTTCAGATCTGATAGACAAAAATAGGAAGGTGTAAAACTTTTTGAAAATATTTTGTATATCCGTTTTTAGTCTTAAAAGTAATTTCAGTAATGCTGAACCTACCTACCCTTTTCAGATGGAGGCTTGACCTACTAGAAAAACGCCATAAACTGATCTAAACCTAAAACTGATCAAGACCAAGCCTATTCAATAAAAACGAATCTCGCGTTAGGGATTGAAGTGGAAATCCTTTTTGAGAGGAACGAGCAAAAAGATTGCAACGTAAAGCCCGACCCGGAGGGAAACGCCCAAAAACTGATTAAAATGGTCAAAAAACGGCTAGGAAGGTAATAAAATCAGATGGCTTTCGGGAAAGTATAACACGCCATATAAGACACTTTGCGGATTTTCAAAAAATATTTAAAACCAGCCGTATGTCAATGGATTATGCTCTTTTTTATTATTGGACTAAATTACAGACCACAGAGCTCTATTTAAATAGTCTTGGTATTTATCCCCGCTCCACTAGAATTTAATGCCTAAGGATATTATATTTGTCCAACTAATAAAATAATCAAAGAATGAACGTACGCAATATTTGCTGTATTGGCGCAGGATATGTAGGTGGACCCACTATGTCTGTGATTGCACAAAAGTGTCCACACATAAAGGTGACCGTGGTAGATATAAATGAAAAACGCATTGCCGCTTGGAACGATGCTGATCTAGACAAACTACCCGTTTATGAACCTGGTCTTGCCGATGTAGTTAAAGAAGCGAGAGGAAGAAACCTATTTTTTTCAACGGAAGTGGACAAAGCCATTGACGAGGCGGAAATGATATTTATATCCGTAAATACACCTACAAAAACATACGGAATAGGAAAGGGAATGGCTGCGGATCTAAAGCATATAGAGCTTTGCGCGCGCCAGATCGCGGCTGTTGCGACCACAAATAAGATTATTGTAGAAAAATCAACACTTCCCGTACGTACCGCGGAAGCTTTGCGCAGTATTTTGGATAATACCGGCAATGGGGTGGAGTATGATATTCTGTCCAACCCAGAATTTCTTGCTGAAGGTACCGCGATCCAGGATCTTTTCAATGCAGACCGTGTACTTATAGGCGGCGATGATACTCCCCGTGGCAAAAAGGCTAAACAGGCGCTAGTGGATATTTATGCCAACTGGCTGCCCAAAGACCGTATACTTACCACAAACGTATGGTCTTCAGAGCTTTCTAAATTAACGGCAAATGCGTATCTCGCGCAGCGTGTTTCTTCCATTAATGCCCTTTCAGAACTCTGTGAGGTTACCGGCGCAGACGTTTCCGAAGTTGCTCGTGCCATAGGTTCAGACTCCCGTATAGGTTCAAAATTTTTAAAGGCTTCGGTAGGTTTTGGAGGTTCTTGTTTTCAGAAGGATATTCTCAATTTAGTATACATTGCAAAAACCTACGGTCTTCATGAGGTGGCTGATTATTGGGAACAGGTGATCATTATGAACGACCATCAGAAAAAACGTTTTGCACAGCGTATCGTGCGGACACTTTTTAATACCGTATCGGGCAAAAAAATCGCGATTTTGGGTTGGGCTTTTAAAAAGGACACCAATGATACCCGAGAATCTGCCGCTATTTATGTGACTGATTATCTGCTCAGTGAACTTGCCGAAGTGACTGTTTATGATCCCAAGGTGAAGAAGGAAAAGATTCTTGCGGATCTCGATTATCTTAATTCACGCAGTGAAGCAGAAAACAGAACGCTGATTACGGTGGTTAACGAACCGTATGAAGCTTGTAAGGACGCACATGCCGTTGCTATTCTTACGGAATGGGATGAATTTAAAATCTTAGACTGGCAGCGTGTTTTTGAAGATATGCTCAAACCTGCCTTTCTCTTTGACGGTAGGGCTATTTTGGATACCGATCATTTGGAAGATCTTGGATTTTCTACCTATACCATTGGCAAAGGAGAATAAATGCGGAAATTTACTCCGTTTTAATCACTACGTTGAAAAAACATATACCTCAAAATTAATATAAACACCATAACCATGAAAGTTGCATTTATTACAGGAGTTACCGGTCAGGACGGAGCTTATCTAAGTGAATTCCTCTTAAAAAAGGGTTATATAGTCCACGGTCTTAAACGTAGGGCCTCACTTTTTAATACAGATCGTATAGATCACTTGTATCAAGATCCACATGTAGAACACCGCAACTTTATTTTGCATTATGGTGATATGACAGACAGTACCAACTTGATCCGACTTATAGGTGAAATCCAGCCAGATGAGATCTATAACCTTGCTGCGATGAGCCACGTGCAGGTTTCTTTTGAAACCCCAGAATATACCGGCAATGCAGACGGCCTTGGGACGCTGCGTATTCTTGATGCGGTACGTCTCTTGGGATTGGAGAAAAAAACTAGGATTTACCAGGCTTCCACCTCAGAATTGTATGGTAAAGTGCAAGAGGTTCCACAAACGGAAACAACGCCTTTTTATCCTAGAAGTCCGTATGCCGTAGCAAAAATTTACGCCTACTGGATTACAGTAAACTACCGTGAAGCTTATGGTATGTTTGCTTGTAATGGTATTTTGTTTAATCACGAGTCACCCATACGCGGAGAAACTTTTGTTACCCGTAAAATCACTCGTGCCACAGCCCGAATCGCGCTGGGTCTACAGGACAAAATTTATCTAGGCAATCTAAACGCACAACGGGACTGGGGCCATGCAAAAGATTATGTACGTATGATGTGGATGATCTTGCAAGCCGATGAAGCTGAAGACTGGGTAATTGCAACTGGAACTACGACGCCAGTGCGTGATTTTGTACGTATGGCCTTTAAAGAAGTAGGTATTACACTTGAATTTAAGGGAGAGGGTGTTGATGAAAAAGCGTATGTCAAATCTTGCGAAAACGCAGATTTTCAGATTGAAATTGGTAAGGAAGTGCTTGCGGTTGATCCTAAATATTTTAGACCAACAGAAGTTGAATTGCTTATAGGTGATGCCTCAAAAGCCAAAAACAAATTGGGCTGGGTTCCTGAATTTGAACTTAAACATTTGGTTAAGGATATGATGGATGGAGATGTGAAGTTGATGCAAAAAGATCAATATCTGAAGGATGGTGGATACCAGACTTTTAATTATTTTGAATAAAAACTGATCTTCCTTTAAAGCCTTTTCCTGACCCTAAAGGGAGGGATTTTACTTTTTTTTCAATTTCTACCCATTAAGCCAGGTGGAAGAAATTGATCGAAGGGATGCTTTTAAGAGCCTTTCCCCGACCCTAAAGGGAGGGCTTTTAAATTTTCCATTTCAGTTTCCACCCTTTAGGGCAGGGGGAAGAAATTGATAGATTTTTATTTTATAGATGGAGAAGAAATCGATAGGATTTCACTTTTTGTGAAGAGGAAGATTTGTGTTTAACTAGATTAAATTATGCTCTATTGAAAGATCCGAACCAAAATAATGCTTCCATGTCTAGGGGTGCTCCAGGCAGCATTTATAAAAAGGCAAAAAAGTTAAGGGAACAAATGACCGATGCGGAAAAAGTATTTTGGGAGACTGTTCGAAATAACCAATTGGATGGCTTGAAATTTCGGAGACAACATCCTATAGGGATTTATATATTAGATTTTTACTGTCATAAACACTTATTGGCAATAGAACTGGATGGTGGTTATCATCAGAGCCTTATTCAGAAGAATTTGGATAATGAAAGAGATCATTTTTTAATTGAACAGGGCTTACAAGTGCTTCGTTTTAAAAATGAAGATGTTCTTAATAATTTAGAAAACGTACTAAAAATAATTAAAAATAAAACCAATCAGTAAAAGCCTTTCCCCGGCCCTAAAGGGAGGGCTTTTAAATTCCCACTCAATTTCCACCCTTTAGGACAGGGGGAAGAAATTGATCGAAGGGATGATTTTAAAAGCCTTTCCCCGACCCTAAAGGGAGGGCTTTTAAATTCCCATTCAATTTCCACCCTTTAGGGATGGGGCGAACGAAAATTCAGTACTATTTTATTTTTAGGTGGTTTTACGGACAAGCATTTAAAATTAAAAAGAATCTTGAAAATAGAGATTGGGAACTAAAGTATGACCAAATATTTTCAGGAGTAATTCTGGACAAACCATTAAAATTACATAACTGTGTTTTACGGTTAATAATTAGAGTAGAAATATGAAAAAGGATTCTAAAATATATGTTGCAGGCCACCGTGGCCTTGTAGGGAGTGCGATACTGCAGACGCTAAAAAATAAAGGTTATACCAATTTTGTTACACGCATTCACGCGGAACTTGACCTTATTGATAGTGCTGCTGTTGCGCGGTTTTTCGAACAAGAAAAGCCGGAATATGTTTTTCATGCCGCAGCAAAAGTGGGTGGCATTGTCGCGAATGATACCTATAGGGCGGATTTCATTTACGCTAATTTAATGATCCAGAATAATGTGATTCACCAAAGCTATCTGCATGGGGTGAAGAAACTTTTGTTTTTGGGAAGCACTTGCATCTATCCTAAAAACAGTCCACAGCCCATGAAAGAAGAATACCTGCTTACAGATACGCTAGAATTTACAAATGAATCGTACGCAATTGCCAAAATTGCCGGTATTAAAATGTGCGAAAGTTACAATTTGCAATATGATACCAATTTCATCTCGGTAATGCCTACCAATCTATACGGTCCCAATGATAATTTTGATCTAGAAAAATCACATGTATTGCCTGCTTTGGTGCGTAAAATACATTTGGGTAAAGCTTTGGAAGAAGATAATTGGGATGCCATACGTGCTGATCTCAATAAACGGCCTATAGAAGGTATTAATGGAGATGCAGAAAAAGAAGAGATCCTACAGAAACTAAAAGCTTTTGGAATTTCCATAAATAATAATAATAACAATACTGAAGTAAACGTAGAAATCTGGGGCAGTGGTAAGCCTATGCGCGAATTTTTATGGAGTGAAGATATGGCAGATGCCTGTGTCTTTCTTATGGAAAATACAGATTTTAAGGATGTTGCAGCAAGTTCACCACAAAACGGGGGTGAAATACGTAATACGCATATCAACATAGGCACTGGCCAGGACGTGTCCATAAAAGCTTTAGCATTAAAAATCCAGAAAATTGTCGATTTCAAGGGCAAATTCGTCTTTAATGCTGAAAAACCAGACGGCACACTTCGTAAATTGACAGACGTTTCCAAATTGCATGATCTGGGCTGGGAGCATAAGGTGGAGCTAGAAGATGGCCTGCAGCGTGTTTATACCTGGTACGCTTCTGCGTAGACTAGAGAGAAGGCATCCAAAATGAATGGGCATACCCAATCAAGCATCCTTTGGTTATAAATTAATCCAACTAACAACCTATTTTAGCTTATCACGAACTTATGACACATAAAGTATTACTGGAAAAATTCCTGCTTTTTGAGGATGAGAATAACCTGTTCGATATTCGCGTCGAAGATATACCCATATGGGAATATACGCGCTTTGATATCTTTCATTTATTGAAGAATGAATTGGTTGCAGTACACCATAGCGTGGGTATAAAAAAAATGTCCAAATTTAAAAGGGCATTTAAAAACTACGTTTGGAACACGCTGTTCAAAAATCCTTTTCAAATTGATAAAAACGTGGAGCTTTTGGTATTCAATCACTCGCGTAGGCGGGAGGTCGACTCCTTTTACCAAGATATTCATACAGATCCCTTCCTGCCCCATTTAAAAATGGACTATGCGGTCATAGAAAGCGTGTTCAACTGGGGGCACTTAAAACCGGCAAAAACATCAAACCTATATTACTTTGATGCGATAGAGCTTCCCGGTGCTTTTAAACGCATCCTTTCTTCCAAAGAGCCAACCCAAGGGGATCTTGAAAAAATCGATAAAATCCTTTCTTTGATCGAAGAGCGCTGGGGGGAGATCCATTTGGCATATACAAAAATGACAATTATCAGGTTGATAAGGCAGTATAAATCTACCTATTTACGTGTTGAAAAATTACTGCGCAAAAAAAATCCCAGGGCAATTCTCTCAGTGGTTTCCTATGCATTCAATAATCAGATTGTGACAGAAGTTGCCCATAAACTGAATATTAAGGTCATAGAGGTGCAGCACGGTATCGCCGGCCCTTTGCATATAGGCTATAATTTTCTGGGGAATCCATCCTTAAAAACGCTTCCCGACTATTTTTTGGCCTGGGGCGATTATTGGATCAAAAACACCCGAATGGCTATTCCTAAAGAAAATATAAAGATAGTGGGATATCCCTACCTCGACAATTTTCGGCAAAAAACCAAGGTTGAACGTAATGAGAAGCAGCTTGTTTTTCTCTCTCAGATGAGTGGAGAAGTGGGCCGTTTTGCAGAGGAATTGGCAACGCTTTTACCAGATCATAAAATAATATTCAAAGCACATCCTACCGAATATACCGTAGTTTTTGAAAAATATACCTATTTGAAAAATAAAAGCAATGTTGAGATTATAGCAACCGATAATAAACCCCTTTACGAAATATTTCAGGAAAGTAATTTTGTGTTCGGGGTAAATTCAACCGCAATGATAGAGGCTTTGGGATTTTGCAACACTATCTTTGTTTTAAAGTTCGCCGGCTGGGAATATTTTGAGGACATGGCAGATAATGAAAGTTTTGTTTTTATTTCTTCCGTCGAGGAAGCCGTAACGCAAATAAAGTCTGGCAAACGCTTCCGTTCGACTCTAAATTTAGATCAGTTTTTTGCTCGTGACGCAACTGCCAAGACCTGTAAATTTTTGGAAACGTTTTAATTTAAAGCATGTTTAAACCTGCCTGTCCTGCTTTGGCAGGCAGGGTCAATTTAAACTGATTTTTAAGAGATTGTGGTTCTGGTCAAGTTTAAATTTTTCTGAATATCGGAATATTCGGAAAAATTTAGATGACGCCACGGTTCACAATCCCGATAGCTATCGGAATATAAATCAGAAAGAAGTCAGTTTAAACAAGCTCTTAGGTATTGATGGGAATTTATAAAACCATATCGGTTCTGTGATTATTATGGGGATTCGATCAACTTTTCCAGTCAAACTCTTTGCAAGGAATCAATAGATGAATATGCTTGTCCGCCTGAACACCCAAAACTAGTTTTGTCATCCTGAGCGCAGTCGAAGGATAGACAAAAAGACATTTCGACTGCGCTCAATGTGACACAAAACATATAATATTCCGTGTTAGGTATCTTTACGGACAAGCATTTAGATGAAAAAACCAACTTTTATAACATCAAAACCAGCATTTTGCAATGTTCACACCAATGCTTTTAACAAATAGTTCGCTTTAATCCACATGTTAATTTTAAATTTGCTTACTTAATAAATTTATAAAATTATGTTCAACGGAAAATCAGTCTTAATCACTGGGGGTACGGGCTCCCTGGGTAAGGCTTTAACAACGCATATATTAAAAAATCATCCAGATGTTGCCCGCTTGATCATTTTTTCACGCGATGAACAAAAACAGTTCTTGATGGCACAGGAGCATTCGGTGGAGGAATATCCCCAGATGCGGTATTTTATTGGTGATGTAAGGGACAAAGACCGGCTTATAAGGGCCATGCAGGGCGTGGATTTTGTGATACACGCGGCAGCCATGAAACATGTGCACATCGCAGAATATAATCCTGATGAGTGTATCAAGACCAACATAGGCGGGGCTGAAAACGTTGTGGATGCCTGTCTCAAAACCCAGGTAAAACGTGTAGTTGCACTTTCTACAGATAAAGCTTGTGCGCCCATTAACCTCTACGGTGCGACAAAATTGACTTCAGATAAACTGTTTGTTGCGGCAAACAATATTACGGGAAACAATCCCATTCGGTTTTCTGTGGTGCGCTATGGCAATGTTATGGGCTCTAACGGCTCTGTTATACCCTTTTTCCTTAATAAAAAGGACGAGGGTACCCTGCCAATAACAGACCCCGCCATGACGCGTTTCAATATCTCCTTAAACGATGGCGTGGGCATGGTTATGCATGCCCTTGAACATGCCTGGGGCGGCGAAATATTCGTTCCAAAAATTTCCTCTTACAAAATTATGGATGTCGCGGAAGCCATTGGCCCAGACTGTGAAAAACCTGTTGTTGGGATTCGTCCGGGAGAAAAAATACACGAGGAGATGATTACCGCTTCAGACAGTTTTTACACCTATGACCTTGGTAAATACTATGCAATTTTGCCCGCAACCCATAAGTGGAAATTAGAGGATTTCATTCAGGAATTTGATGCGGAACTGGTGGAGCCGGGTTTTAAATATAACAGTGGGGAAAATGAAGACTGGGAGAACGTTGAGAGCTTAAGAACACTTATTAAGGAACATGTCGATGCCGATTTTAAAGTTTAAATAATGAGGGTCTTAGCAATCATTCCCGCACGTGGCGGCAGTAAGCGTATCCCCAAAAAAAACATAAAACCTTTTTTAGGAAAGCCCATTATTGTTTATCCCATTGAGGCTGCCCTTAGTTGTGCTCTTTTTTGATGAAGTCATGGTTTCCACAGACGATCAAGAGATTGCGCAGGAAGCTAGAAACAGTGGTGCCGCGGTTCCCTTTTTAAGAAGTGAACACGGGGCAAACGGTCATGCCACGACCTTTGAAGTCATTGAAGAGGTTATGAACAGCAACACAAAGCAGGATAAGGAATTTGATGCTGCGTGCTGTACCTATCCTACCGGTCCGCTTACGGGGGCTAAAGATTTGATGCGTTTTTTTGAATTTTATAAAAAATCGGACTTTGATTGTGTTTTTCCGGTCATAAGATATGGGTATCCCATTCAGCGCGGATTAAGGGTAAATGCTACCAGTCAAATGAACATGATACATCCAGAACACTTAATAACCCGCTCAAAGGATCTGGAGGCAACCTATCGCGATGCAGGTCAATTTTACTGGTTCAATGTTGGGCGACTTCTTAAGGTCAGGCAATTATGGATCGATACTACCGGCGTTTTGGAAATCAAGGAAACTGCCGAACAAGATATGGATGACTTGGAAGATTGGGATCTCGCAGAAATCAAATATCAAATATCAAATGATCAATAAAAAAATATGAGTCAGCCATCGTCCAAAAAACGTTTATTGATAACCGGTGCCACTGGCATGTTGGGAGGTACGCTGGCCAAACTTTTTCAGCAGGATTTTGAGGTTTATGCAACCGGAACCAGCACAATAGATAGCGGGACCTTTGATAATTACAAAGCATTTGACCTTGGCGCTTCTTCCTTTGAACCGCTTATTACCTGGGCACAGCCTCATGCTATTATACAATGCGCCGCATTGACAAATGGCAACTATTGCGCTAAAAACGACTTGGAAGCCTATAAAATCAACGGGCTGGCATCAAAAAAGTTGGTGGAGGCTGCCGGTCCCGAAGTAAAAATCATCTACATTTCAACAGATGCGGTTTTTGCATCGGACACCCATTTGGCCAAAGAAACCTCCTGTGTTTGCCCAGAAAGCGTTTATGGAAAATCAAAAGAGCTCGGGGAGTTTTATTTACAGCATTTTCACGAAAATTTTGTGATCATACGTACTACTATTGTAGGGCTCAATATATTTTCAGATAAAAAAGGTTTTGCAGAATGGATTATTGATTCCGCTAGGGAAGGACAGGAAATATCACTTTTTGACGATGTGGTTTTCACGCCTATCACTACGTGGCATCTGGGGGAGCAATTACAGTTCATCATGAACAATGAACCCCTGTTCAAGAATCAGATCCTTCATGTTTCCGGAAAGGAAATATGTACAAAATATAAATTTGGAATACGTTTGTTAGAGGGGCTCAACCTTCCCACAACCATGGTAAAAAAGGGATTCATTACATCCTTTGCAGATCGTGCAAAACGAAGTACAGATCAAACATTGGATTGCTCGTTATATACAGAAATCAGTGGTCAGGAATTGCCCGATCTGGATCAAACAATAGCCGCATTCATAAAAAATCACACCAATTAAAAACGACCATAATGAACACCATTCAGTTAGGAAGTAAAAAAATAGACGATTCCTCTTTATATTTCATTGCAGATATTGGGGCAAATCACAATGGTTCTTTAGATAAGGCCTTAGCACTTATTCATTTGGTCAAGGAAGCCGGTGCAGATGCGGCTAAATTTCAGAATTTTCAAGCCGATAAAATTGTAAGCAAACAAGGTTTTGAAGCCATGCAGGGCAAAATGTCCCATCAGTCCAACTGGAAAAAATCGGTTTACGAGACGTACAAAGATGCGAGCATCAGTAAAGACTGGACGAAGCAGTTAAAAGAGGAATGTGACAAAGTAGGCCTCGATTATTTTACCAGCCCGTATGACCTGGAATCCGTAGATCTTGTTGAACCTTATGTGGATCTGTACAAAATAGGTTCCGGCGACATCACTTGGCTTGAAATCATTGATTATATAATCGCTAAAGGGAAACCGGTACTAATTGCCACCGGCGCCTCCATTATGGAAGATGTGGAGCGCACCATGGCTTTTGCATCAGCAAAAACCAAAGACCTCGTGCTCATGCAGTGCAACACCAATTATACCGGCAGTGCCGAAAATTTTAAATTTTGCAACCTGAATGTCCTCAAAGCATATAAACAAAAATATCCAGATGTAGTGCTGGGACTTTCAGACCACACTTCCGGCCATGCCACGGTGCTGGGCAGCATCGCACTTGGTGCTAGGGTCATAGAAAAACATTTTACAGATAATAACGATCAGGAAGGTCCAGATCATGGTTTTGCCATGAACCCACAGACTTGGCGCGACATGGTAGATCGTTCCTATGAACTTCTTTCTGCACTTGGGGATGGCGTAAAACGTGTAGAACCTAACGAAGAACAGTCTAAACAGGTGCAAAGGCGCTGTATACGGGTGAATAAAAATTTATCTAGCGGTCATACCCTTGTTAAAGACGATCTCATGGTGCTGCGACCCATTTCTGAAAATGCATATGAACCTTATGATATGGAGCAGTTGATAGGTAAAACACTTACTGAAGATATAGATGCTGGCCAGCACTTAACACCATCAACAATCAACTGATGATAAAGGGAAAACAAGTAGGATTACGGGCAGTGGAAAAGGGCGATCTTGAAAAATTCAGGGACTGGCGCAATATTGCCGATTTCAGAAAACATTTTAGGGAAGTAAGGGAACTGTCCCTAAGCGATCAGGAAGCCTGGTTCGATAGTCTGCAAAAAACAAAGCATATCAATTTTATGTTTACCATTGTTGATTTAAAAACAGCCGAACCCATTGGTGCAGCGGGTATTCTGTATGTAAACTGGATAAATCGCTCTGGGGATTTCTCTTTTTATATTGGCAAGGACGGACAGTACATAGATGAAGATGGCCTTGCCGAAGAAGCAGCAAAATTATTGATCGATTATGGTTTTAATAATCTGAACCTTCATAAGATCTGGATGGAACTCTATGAATTTGATACTAGAAAACTGGATTTTTTCATCGATTCATTCCATTTTAAAAAAGATGGTACGTTGCGGGATAACTGTTTTGAGGAGGGCAACTATTGGGATTCCCATATTATTTCCTTGTTGAGCAGCGAGAACCAGAAGGAGTAGCGCTTATATTGAAAAATTAAGAGATGCCGGTCAGTTTTTTATGATATTAAATGCTTGTCCGTAAAGCCACCTAAAAATAAAATAGTGCTGAATTTTCGTTCGCCCCATCCCTAAAGGGAGCGAAAATTCTCCAATATCGAATAATTTCCAGAATAAGTCCACCCTTTAGGGTTGGGGAAAAGACTTATTCGGCCTCGAATTGTTAAATTTTAATTTTAGGCATGAAAGCGGACAAGCATTTAATATTATTAGGGAGACTTGTTCAAACTTTTCAATATCCTTATTCGCTCGTTTTACGGCCTGTTGTCCTTAGCGCTTGTTTAAAGTCAGTTAAAACTGATTGTAAGAGTTTGAGGTTCTGGCCAAGTATTAAAATTTGGAAATATCGGGATGTTCCGCAATGTTTAGACAACGCTAGGGTTCACAATCCAGATAATTATCGGGATGGCAATCAGAAAAGAGTCAGTTTAAACAGGCTCTAAGCATTATTTAAAGTATGATAAAGGATAAAATAATATTGGGGACCGTACAGTTGGGATTGCCCTATGGCATAAACAATGACATTGGTCAGATTTCGCCGTCAGAGGCCATGAAAATTTTGGAATATGGCAGGCAGAACAATATCCATATTTTGGATACAGCTGCTGCTTATGGAAATTCACATCAAATAATCGGAGAATTCCATAAAAACCTTATGGAAAAGGATAAATATAAGATAATCACAAAACTTCAAGTAAACCAGCGGAAAGAAATTAGGCAGACCATTCTTTCTTTTTTAGAGGAATTACAGGTCAATAAACTTCATGCAGTCCTTTTTCATTCTTTTAAAAGCTTTCGCGAAAACAAAATGAACATGGAATCCCTTACCACGTTAAAGAAGGAAGGGCTAATTGACTTTATGGGCGTGTCGATCTATACCAATGCAGAGTTTGAGATGGTTATAAATGATCCTGATGTCGATATTGTTCAGGTTCCCTTCAATTTACTTGACAATGTCAATAAAAGGGGTTTTCTTTTGAAACGGGCGCAAATAAAGGGTAAAATCATCCACTCCAGATCTTGCTTTTTACAAGGTCTTTTTTTTAGTCCGTTGACATCTTTTAAAAAAGTGGTGGGCTTATTAAAGAAAGAATTGGCAACTTTGCATCAGCTTGCTTCAAAAAATAATATTTCCATGGCACAGCTTGCCTTGAGCTATTGTACACAGCAGGACACTATCGATCAGGTTTTGATAGGAGTGGATTCTCTGGAGCAATTGGAGGCAAATATCACAATGAGCAGGGAACGGCTTCCAGAAGAAGTGATCGCCGCTATAAACGCCATAAATGTCAAAAACAACGATCTTTTAAACCCTTCCCTATGGAACCAACTCTAAAGACCATTTTAATAACCCAGGCCAGAACGGGGAGTACGCGGCTGCCCAACAAGGTTTTAAAAAAAATAAACGGGGAAGAGCTGCTGCGTATTCATTTAAATAGGCTTAAACAGGTAAAAGGGGTTGATAAATTAATGGTTGCCACAACCACAGATACTAAAGATCAAATGATCGTGGATTTGTGCGCGCAGATGAACATCCCTACTTACCGAGGTTCTGAAGATAATGTGCTGGATCGTTTTTATAAAGCAACAAAGGCTTTTGCGCCACAATGGGTAATCAGGGTCACATCAGATTGCCCGCTGATCGATCCACATCTTATAGAGGCCGTCCTTTCCTGTGCACAGGTAAATGATGCCGATTATTGCTCAAATGTCCTAGTGGAACACTTCCCCGATGGACAGGATGTAGAGGTGTTTAAGTTTTCTGCCTTACAACAGGCGTGGGAAATGGCAACATTGAATTCAGATAAAGAACATGTTACTCCATTTATAAGAAAAAACTCTACATTCTTCGGAAAAACGACCTTTAAGGCGCTTAATTTCCCCTGTATTGCAGATTATAACGATATACGTATGACAGTAGATGAACAGCGGGATTTTGATATGATGGAACAATTGATCCATCATCTGGGAACAGATAAAGACTGGCTGACGTATACGAAGTTTATAATAAACAATAACCTAAAAGATTTAAATGCGGATATTCTCAGAAATGAGGGATATGCAAAATCATTACAAAAAGATTAACATGGGAACGGGACAGGATCTATATATAAAAGCAAAAAAAATGATTCCGGGAGGTACGATGCTACTTTCCAAAAGGCCTGAAATGTTTTTGCCAGATTTATGGCCCGCCTATTTTTCTAAAGCAAAGGGATGCGAGGTTTGGGATCTTGACCATAACAGGCTTTTGGACATGAGCATTATGGGCATAGGCACCAACACCCTGGGTTATGGCGACGATACCGTTGATGCAGCGGTCATGGATACAGTGAAGAAGGGCAATATGAGTACTCTAAATGCCCCTGAGGAAGTCTATCTTGCCGAAAAGTTGATCGCGCTTGACCCCTGGGCGGAAATGGTACGCTTTACCCGTACCGGTGGGGAGGCAAATGCTGTTGCCATTCGTATTGCGCGGGCGGCATCGGGAAAAGAAAAAGTTGCCATATGTGGCTATCATGGTTGGCACGATTGGTATCTTTCTGCAAATCATAATACTAAAGATGCACTTTCCAACCATCATCTCTCTGGCCTAAGTACCAATGGAGTGCCCGAGAGTTTAAAAAACACGGTATATCCTTTTCGTTACAACAACTATGAAGAACTTTTAAAAATCGCTGACACGCACGACATAGGTACTATCAAAATGGAGGTAATGCGTAATTTTGGCCCCGAGGATAATTTCCTTCAGAAAGTACGTGATTTAGCAAATGAAAGAAATATTGTATTGGTATTTGATGAGTGCACTTCTGGATTTAGGGAAACCTATGGGGGCATCTATAAAAAATACAATGTAGAGCCAGACGTGATCATTTATGGCAAAACCTTGGGCAACGGCTACGCAATCAACGCGATTGTGGGGCGCAAATCTGTAATGGAGGCAGCCCAGAACACTTTTATAAGCAGTACTTTCTGGACAGAGCGCATAGGTTCTACCGCTGCCCTTGCGACCTTAAAGGTTATGGAGGAGACACGCTCATGGGAAGTGATCACCGCAACCGGCAATAAGGTAAGGGAGATCTGGAAATCCGTTTCAGATCAACACAAGGTCCCCATTAATCTCAGCGGAATACCAGCACTCAGTACATTTTCCTTTAGAGAAAATGCATTGAAATACAAAACTTATCTCACCCAGGCCATGCTGGAAAAAGGAATTTTAGCGAGCACTCATTTTTACTCGTCCACCGCTCACAAAAAACAGCATCTGGAACGTTATTCAAACGAGCTCACTGATGTTTTTCATACCTTATCCCAATGTGAACAGGATCGTATGAATATTGATGAGCTTTTACAAGGATCAGTATGTCACGGCGGTTTTACGCGCTTAAACTGAGTTTAAAAATCAAGCGCCTGGGGGAAAGCCTTCCTTTGCCGGTCAGGACTTAGGAAATTGACCCTCTGGAGGGGTAAACACGCAGCGTTATCAATTATTATGGATACCCAGTTAAAGCGTCAAGAATTTGAAGAACACTGGACGACATACCTTAAATTATTGCAGGAAATTGCTTTTGATGAACTTGACATGCACAAGATCTATACGTACGCTAATGATCTACGGCCTAAACTTTATCCAGTTTTGGCAGCCAATGGTTTTGAGAAAGAGGCCACTTTAAAGGAGCACTGCCTTTTTAACGGGAAATTTATTGATGTGCTGAATAACCCAAGATGGTAAAAATATTAAACTTGAAAAATCATTTTAATGAAAATAGCAGATTGTGGCATTTTAAAAGATACCCCTGTCCTTATCATTGCAGAACTTTCGGCAAATCATAACGGTAGTCTCAATACTGCCCCAATGACGGTACGCGTAGCAAAACGTGCAAATGCTGAAGATATAAAGTTTCACTATACCGCAAATACGATAACGATGGACTCTAAAAAGGAGGATTTTAGGTTGCGCCAGGGTACAATTGGGGACAATGGGAAAAATCCATTTAGCTATTTGGATATCCGTTTGAATTTTAAGTCTTTGACAGTCATAGCATAAGTATGTTGATAAAAAAAATATTTAAAATATGTATAAGAAATCCGTCAAAAAAAATTCTACGGGAGTATTATACCTGGAGGGTAAGATTGCAAGCTAAAGAGGTGAGGGGCAAACTTACCGTAAATGGTAAATCATCAGTATCACCAGATGTTGTTCTAGGTAACAATGTTAACTTTAACGGGATGCATATAGATGGCGGGAATGGCGTTTTTATAGGTGATAATTTTCATTCCGGTTTTGATTGCCTTATGATTGGCGCGTATCACAATTATGATGGCGGCACAAAAATACCCTACGATGAGAGCTATATTCTCAAAACCATTGTGATTGAGGACAATGTATGGCTTGGAAGCAAGGTGATCATTATGGGGGGCGTGACAATTGGGGAAGGGGCAATCATACAAGCAGGTAGCGTTGTGGTTTCCGATATTCCTAAATATGCCATCGCGGGTGGCTCACCGGCCAAGGTATTTAAAAGCCGTAATATTGAACATTATGAAAAATTAAAAGCTGCCGGTCAGTTTTTATAATATTATTAGAGAGCGTGGCATGGACTTTTCAATAGCATAGTTCGCTTGTTTTACGATTTTTTTCATTAGAATCTGTTCAGGAGTAAAGTGACCGAGTTATAGGCAGTTGGTTTATTTGCCAACTAAGCGGAAAACGCAGACATAGTAGTAGCTGTGGCGCGTATTTTCAACCTGCCTGCCAAGGTAGGAAAGAACCCGTAGAAACGGGCAGGTTATTTCTAGACAGACCCTAACATTGTTAACAATTTTAAATGTTTAAAAGACTATTTAGCAACCCCATTTTTGGGTATGTATCCAGCAGGTATGCTACTTATGCGATTCAGTTTGTCAACGCTATGTTCATAGCGGTTTATCTGGGTCCTGTAAATCTGGGTATTTGGGGGTTCATTAATCTTGTACTTCAATATTTGAGTCAACTTAATTTTGGGATTCCCCATTCTGTAAATACAATTGCCTCCATAAAAAAACACCACGGTCTTTACATAGCTCAGGTAGTGGGAAATGCTATCGTTATCCTCCTTTTTTTATCGGGAATTGTAGGTCTTTTGTTTCTTCTCAATAGTGCGCTGCATTGGGAAATAGGTACGAAATATCATTTTGGCAAGTATTCTGTTTATGTTTTCATAATCGCCATATTCACTTATTTTTCTACCTTATTGTCAGTGATTTTTCGATTATATGGTAAGTTGGCAGAGATCGCTTTCAGCCAGAGTATTTTTCCGGTTGCGGTTTTAGTTGTGCTGCTGCTTGTGGATCGGGACAACCTGCTGGATTATCTGGTTTATACTTTTCTCGTGACCACGGTGCTCTCCGTACTTGTTTTTATCGTACGTTGTCCCATTCAGATACGTTTAAACATTAATAAAAGGCTGTGGTGGGTCATTCAGAAAAAAGGATGGTATCTTTTTTTGTACAATTCGTCCTTTTATCTGATCATCATCACCACGCGCTCTTTTGTAAGTAATTATTATACCGTAAAGGAATTTGGGTATTTTACATTTTCCTTCTCCCTGGCCAATGTGATCTTGATGCTGCTTACCACCTTTACCTTTTTGATATGGCCGAAACTGCTCAACAGTCTGTCGCAGCTTTCAGCAGAAAAATCTTTTGCACTCATCAAAAAAATACGCAGTTTATATGTGTCCACAAGCCATTTATTGGTGCATTTCGGCATATTTTTATTCCCCTATTTTTTACTTTTCTTTCCGCAGTACCGTGGCACCTTTGAAGCCTTTGCGCTCATTGCCCTTACGATAGTTCTGTATACCAACTGTTTTGGTTATCAGGGTCTGCTCATCGCCCGGCAGAAGGAAAAGACCGTGGGCTATCTTTCCATGAGCGCCCTGGCCCTTAATCTGGTGCTGTGCTATCTTATGATAACGGTCTTTGACGTGGGTTTTGAAAAGGTCATACTGGCAACCATGACAAGCTATGTGCTGTATGTATTCATAATGGGCGTACTGGGCAGAAAAGTGCTGAATATCCCTTTTGATCTAAAGGAATGCCTTAGCGATATTTTCCCCCCGGCCATCATGGTCCCGGTGGTGCTGAGCATTGTTCTTCTGCTCTTTCAAGTGAACAACTATGCGTTCTTTATCCCCATAGTACTCTATATTTTACTGAACTTTAAAGAATATCATCCCTTAAAAAAAACCATCCAAGAGTTATTGATCAATCCAGATAAAATTAATTTTTAAACGGATTTTACCTTAAAATAGCCTTATTTTCGACCGATTTATAGTATTATTTGGTCGTTTTTGCCGTATTTATGAATTGATAACGGTTTATTGTTTAACCGTTCATTTATGATCCCGGGGCTTCGGTACTTTTTGCGAAGGGGCAAAACACTCAGCCGCCTGGCATCCGTTTTCAGGGTCGAGATCCCGGATATTATTACTTTGATCATCTTGACGTTCATGAATAGTTCATCACGGAGGTCAAAGCATGGGCGGTTGAGTGTTTCCGCTTACGGAAATGTACCGAAACCCGGGGCTTCGGTACTTTTTGCGAAGGGGCAAAACACTCAGCCGCCTGGCATCCATTTTCAGAATAAAACGTAGATAAATAAATTGATAAGGGTTTATTTTTTATTCGTTTAATTGTTTAACCGTTTATTGTTCAATGCTAATTGCTTATTGCTTAACTGATAACTATTCAATATACATTATACAAATTACAACATACAACTTACACTATTTATTAATCACTGCTTATTGTTAATTGCTCACTGCTCACTGCTCACTGTTATGTTTACCCACTACAAAACATATAGAGTCCTATTTTTTTTCTGCGGTTCTTTGCGCGGAAAATATAAATTTCCGATTCCTATCTCACGTGTTTTTGTGGTGCAACGATGGGCTTATTCCCAAATTATTGATTTATGGCTGTTTTCAGCTTACATTACTATCCTTTTAAGTGCTGTTTGGTTTTCTGGTAGTCAGATAATATTTACAAAAAATTATGATTGTAAATAACTTATTATTAGTGATTTAGGATTATTTTTCTACAACTGTTTTCAGCGGTAATTCGTAAACAGGATTTTTTGGAACTCAAAATTTTTGAGGAAACGCAGATTAAGTATAACCCACCGACCATGACCATACAGATCGACGGTACAAATACTGTAAACAAAGGAGCAGAACTCATGCTTTATACCGTTCTGGAGCGGCTAGAGCAGCACTACAGCGAGGCGCGTATAATCTACGTGCCTAATATCCCCCGCAATTATATTCGCATAGATACGGGATTATCACTTCATGAACGTAAGATCCTGCGCTATTCACGATATCCAGAAGCGGTCTTGAGGCGACTGCAATTGCCCCGGTCTTACTTTACGACAAAATATCCCAGGGCAGATCTTGATGTGGTACTTGATGCCGGTGGCTTTCAATTTTCAGACCAGTGGGGTTATCCTTTCCACTTTATTGACCTACTGGAGAATTATTATAAAAAACTGCATGCCAGCGGTTGCAAGATCATTTTTCTTCCGCAGGCCTTTGGTCCTTTTGAGAGCGCACAGGGCAAAAGGACGGTAGAGATCATAAATGCCTACGCACATTTAATTATTGCCCGGGAGCAGGTTTCCTACGATCACCTTATCGCTGCCGGTGCAGATCCCGCTAAAGTGAGGATCTATCCAGATTTTACGCTTGCCGTATCGGGAACGCTGCCAGAAAACCTGTTACACCTTAAAAACAAGGTCTGCATCATACTCAATAAAAAAATGATCACCCACACCCGTCATGGGGCTGAGCAGTATCTAGAGGTAATGCAAGCACTGATTCAACATTGTGTAAAAAATGGTAAAGATGTTTTTTTATTGAATCATGAAGGAGAAGGTGATCTGCAACTATGCCATAAGCTCAATGCCGTTATGCAGGATAAGCTGGAGGTGGTCACCGGTCTCAATGCAAAACAGATCAAAGGGGTCATAGGGCAAGCCTATATGGTCATTTCCTCGCGGTTCCATGGCGTTGCCAGTGCACTCAGTCAGGCGGTGCCCTGTTTGTCTACTAGCTGGAACCATAAATACAAAATGCTGTTTAAAGATTACCAGTTGGAAGATAGGATCCTGTCTATGGAAAGCACACTGGAAACCCTAAAAAATCAAGTCGATACCATTTTAAATACCGAAAAAAACGCCGCCATGCGCACCCATCTTGCCACTGAAAAACAAAAGCTCAATGTAAAAATAAATACAATGTGGGAGGAGGTTTTTGATGTAATGGGAGATATTTGAGATTTGTTAATTGTAGATTGTATATAGTATATTGTAAAATGAGGGGGGGTTTAATTGTTTATTGCTAATTGTCAATTGTTAATTGTTTAAGAGCGTCATCCCGACAGCGCGAGGCACGAGCAACGAGGGATCACAACCGTGCGGCTCGCGCTAATGCAGAAAAAACTGCCGATTTATAGGTATTTTTAGCCATTTTCACCCCAAAAACAACCGATTTCCGAGCTAAATGGGCATTGCTTTCAAAATGTTTTGTCGGGAAAAAATGCCTTTCAATTTTACAACAACATTCTACGCGCGTGGTGGGATCTCTCGTCGGCGCCGAAAAAGCGCCTCTGTCGAGATGACTGAGACCGCTGAAAAAGTACATCTGTTGAGATGACGGAAGCGCTTTGAAAATGCCTCTTTGTAGAATGATGAGAGCCACTGAAATAAACGCTACATCATCCCGACAGCGCGAGGCACGAGCAACGAGGGATCACAGCTGTGGGGCTGAAGCTGTTGGTGAAAAAACGGACAATCTATAAGGATTGTTGGCTGTTTTCACCCCAGAAACAAGCGATTTCCGAGCTAAATGGGCATTGCTTTCAAAATGTTTTGTCTGGAAAGAATGCCTTTCAATTTTACAACAACATTCTACTTGTTATTGCATTAAAATCATCAATTAAATTTGATAATTCGGTATATTTGGGTAAATACTAAAAAAATGGATTTACAGTCAAGAAAAATAGAATTCGTACAAGAATTTTTAAAAATACAAAGCGAGGAAGTCGTTTTGAGACTTGAAAAATTATTGCGCAAAGAAAGCACAGCTTTAATGAACGATGAGTTCGAGCCAATGACTATGGATGAATTCAATGACCGAATTGATAAATCAATGGAGGATTCAAAACATGGTCGGATAATTAAAGCAGTTGATCTAAAGGCCAAAATCGATAAATGGAATTAGAAATCTATTGGACACTATTTGCCGAGGACGAGCTTTATAGAATTTTTAAGTATTATCTAAAAAAAGCCGGTTATCGGACAGCAAAAAAACTTGCCGACGGAATTTATGAAGAGCCCTTCAAATTGACCAATCAACCTGAAATTGGACAAATTGAGGAATATTTAAAAAATAGAAAAGTTGAGTTCCGTTATCTTCTTTACAGGAAGAATTATAAAATTATATATTGGATAAATCAAGAAGAAAATCGAATTGAGATAAATGATGTTTTCGATGTTCGACAATATCCACCGAAAATAAAAAGAACACATTAAAGCCATATGCCACAATGTATAAACGCAATAGAGGATTAGTGCCTAACCAAAAATAATTCTATAAATTTAAGGTAAGTTATAAACCGTAAAATTAATACATAAATCCCGCTACTGCGCTAATAATTAATCTTTAGCAACCTATTTCAAATACAGTAACAAGATATCTCGTCGGCGCCGAAAAAGCGCCTCTGTCGAGATGACTGGGACCACTGAAAAATACGCACGTCATCCCGACAGCGCGAGGCACGAGCAACGAGGGATCACAACCGTGGGGCTCGCGCTGTTGATGAAAAAACCGCCGATTTACAGGTATTTTTAGCCGTTTTCACCCCAAAAACAACCGATTTCCGAGCTAAATCGGTGTTTTTTTAAGATGGTTTTGTTGGGAAAAAAGGCTTTTCTATTTCAAAAAAATATTTCCTGCGTGTGGTGGGATCTCTCGTCGGCGCCGAAAAAGCGCCTCTGTCGAGATGACGGATGCGCTGAAAAAGTACACCTGTCGAGATAACGGGATGCATTGAAAGAATGCCTCTGTCGAGATGAAGAGAGCCACTGAAAAATACGCTACGTCATCCCGACAGCGCGAGGCACGAACAACGAGGGATCACAACCGTGGGGCTCGCGCTGTTGGTGAAAAAACGGACAATTTATAAGGACTGTTGGCTGTTTTTACCCTAAAGCACCGATTTTTGAGCTAAATCGGTGGATTTTTAAGATGGTTTTGTAGTGAAAAAAGGCCTTTCGATTTCAAAACAACATTCCCTGCGTGTGGTGGGATCTCTCGTCGGCGCCGAAAAAGCGCCTCTGTCGAGATGACGGGATGCGCTTTGAAAAAGCATTTTTGTCGAGATGACGGAATGTGCTTTGAAAATGCCTCTTTGTGGAATGATGGGAGACGCTGAAACATACGCTACGTCATCCCGACGGCGCGAGGCACGAGCAACGAGGGATCACGCGTGAGACTTTCTCTGCTCATTGTTTATTGCTCACTGCTAATTGATCATTCTGCAACGGGGGGGCTTCGGTACAAATCCCTTTCCGCAAGGGCTCCAGGAGATTCACTCAGTCACCTACTTAGTCGCAGTTTTCAGTTGCAGTGGGCAGTTTCAGTTCTCTGCTCTTTGTTCTTTGATCATTGTTAATTGATCATTGCTAATTGATAAGAGAACATCCACGATACGGGGAGCAGTTTTACCGTCCCAGAGGGGGATTTTACCGCCTTTTTTCCAATTTCCGGCCATTAGTTTGTCGAGGTAGGGTTTAAGGTTTTTGGGATCTGTACCTACCAGTTCATTGGTTCCCATGGTAATGGTTTCCGGTCGTTCTGTATTGTCCCTAAGGGTAAGGCAGGGAATGCCCATTACCGTGGTTTCTTCAGTGATCCCGCCGGAATCCGTGATCACGGCCTTGGCATGTTTTACGAGATAATTGAATTCGAGATAGGAGAGGGGTTCCACATAGTGCAGGCGCTCATGTGCTATGCCAAGGTTCTTCAATATTTTGGCGGTACGTGGGTGCACGGGGAAGATTATGGGCAGCGTTCCCGTACCATCCACGATGGCCTGCATCATTTGTTTCAACTTGTCCTCTTCATCCACATTGGCGGGACGGTGGAGGGTGAGCACAAAGTACTGGCTCTCTTTTAAGGCTTCTCCATCCACTTTGATTTTGGGATCTATAAGACGCTCCATATTGGCGAGTAAGGTATCAATCATGGTATTGCCAACATAATGAATTCGCTCGTCTGGTACACCGGCTTTTTTTAGGTTATCGTTGGCAATTTCAGAAGTGGTAAAAAAATGATCGGTAATGGCATCGGTAACCATACGGTTGATCTCTTCGGGCATGCTCAGGTCGCCCGAACGTATTCCCGCTTCTACATGTATCACTGGGGTGTTCCCTTTTTTTGCGGTGATGCTACAGGCCATGGTTGAGGTGACATCACCCACTACCAGTACGGCATCTGCTGGGTTTTCCTGAAGCTCTTTTTCAAAACGCAGCATAATATTGGCGGTTTGTTCCGCTTGGCTGCCACCGCCGGCTTCCAGATTGACATCAGGTTCTGGAATGCCCAATTGTTCAAAAAAGGAACCGCTCATTTTTTTATCATAGTGTTGCCCGGTATGCACAAGCCTAAAATCTATGGCTTTGCCCTCGTTTTTTGCTTTGTTAATGGCTTTTATAATGGGCGCGATCTTCATAAAATTAGGTCGGGCGCCTGCGATTATTGTGATTTTTGGCATACTTTTTTTGTTTTTATTTAAATTTTAGTTCCTTATTTTTTCACGCAACGTTTGCTTTTTCACGCAGCATTTTGATTTCACGCAGCGGAGCGCAGAGGTCTCGCAGCGGTACGCGGCGTTTTCTTTTCCGCTGCGAGCCGCTGCGTGTTTTTTCGCTGCGATCCGCCGCGTGAAATCCTTTTTACGCGGCACGCGGCGTTTTATTTTTTCACGCAACGGAGCGCAAAGGTCTCGCAGCGGTACGCAACGCTTTTTTTTTTCGCTGCGGGCCGCTGCGTTATTTTCGGCTGCGAGCCGCCGCGTGAAACCCTTTTACCCGCTGTGTGCAATCTTAAAATTAAAGCCTATTTACAACGCGGTGAATCCCATCTTTCAATCTTTTTGAATTAAAATTGATCAGCAAACCGAGTTTTATATCTTTCATTCTAAGATAAGTGAGTGTTTGTGCAAAATGAACAGGTGCCAGTCTCTCAATGGACTTGATCTCTACGAGCACCTTATCTTCCACAAGCAAATCTATTCTAAAACCGGCCTCAAATTTAACGGTTTTATATTTCATGGGAACGGGAACTTGTGTTTGCGCAATGTATCCCGCTTGGTTCATTTCAAAATGAAGACACTTCTCATAAACAGATTCTAATAATCCAGGGCCTAGCTCTGTATGTATTTTAAAGGCTTGGTCAAGGATGGCGGTTGATAGGGTGTTTTCGATTTTTTCGATCATATTTATTAGTTTCAAGCGGCGTTTCTTTTTTCACGCAGCGTTTGCTTTTTCACGCAGCGGGGCGCAGAGGTCTCGCGGCGTTTCGCGGCGCTTTTTCATACAACATTTATTTTTTTCGCTGCGTACCGCTGCGTGTTACTTTTCCTTTGCGAGTCGCTGCGTGAAATCCTTTTTAAGCGGCGTGCGCGGCGTTTTATTTTTTCACGCAGCGATCGCAGGGATCCCGCGGCGTTCGCAACGTTTCTTTTTTCACGCAGCGTTTGCTTTTTCACGCAGCGGGGCGCAGAGGTCTCGCGGCGCACGCAACGTATTTTTCTTCGCTGCGATCCTCTGCGTGTTTTTCCGCTGCGATCCGCCGCGCGAAACCCTTTGCAACTTGGATGCCTGATTTAAACGTGGTTAAACCTGTTTTAAACAGTTGAGCAGCTGCTCTGCGATTTTACTCCTGTCAAAATCTTTAATTAGTTTTTTAGTGCCGTTTACAGTGTGTTGATAGGTTTCTACATCTGTAATTTTCTGCACGGCCTCAAAGAATGATTCTTGATTCTCAGGCTTATAGCAAACCCCAGCATGGTACTTTTCGATAATCCCTTTGGTTTCTCCTTCAAGACCGAGTAAAATCGGTTTTTCCATGGCGGCAGCTTCAAATATTTTGGATGGAATCACGGTTAAAAAAGTGTCGTTTTTGCGCAAATTTACGAGGGCTACGTCCATTAAGCTCAAATAACTCACTATTTCTTTCTTGGTTACCGAATCTACAAAGACCGCATTTTGTAATTGCAGGTCTTCTGCCTGTTTTAAAAGGTTCTTTTTTTCCGCGCCATCACCTAAGAATAAAAAATAGAGTTGTGGGTGGGTTGTTTGCAATTTTTTTATACTTTCCAAAATAAAATCAAGTCCGTGCGCCATGCCATGAGTGCCTATGTAGGCAAAAACAAACTTGTTTTCCAGCCCTAATTTTTTTTCTAAAATGGTATCTTTTTCTTGGGGAATGAACAGTTCCAAGTTGGCACCGTTTTTAAAGACCGAAATCTTGTTAGGATCGATACCGCGGGCAATAATCTTCTCTTTAAAAGTATCCGTGACCACGATGATATGATCTGCCGATTTATACAGGTGTTTTTCTAACCATTCAAAAAAGCGGATGGCACGGTTTCTTTCCATTGCCCCAACGGCAATAATGGACTCTGGCCAGAGGTCGCGCACTTCAAAAACCCATTTTTTTTGTTTAAAAAAAGAGAGCATCCATCCAGAGACTGCGGTAAAAAACTGTGGGGACGTGGCTATGATGAGATCGGTTTTTACAAAAAGACCGGCAAAAAAGGCCATGATCGCAAAACTTATATAATCCAAAATGCGTTTTACAAAACCCTCGTTGGCGGTAATATAACTCCATACCCGGATCACTTTGATCCCATCGATCTTCGCGGTTTGATACAGTTTGTTTTTATAACCATCATACACCTTCCCCTTGGGAAAATTAGGTGCGCAGGTAATTACGGTGACTTCTGTACCGCTTTTTACCCATTCTTTGCAATGCTCATAGGTACGGTTTGCCGGTGCATTGACTTCGGGAGGGAAATTGTCTGTAAGGAAAAGTAGTTTCATAAAAAAATGGCAATTTAAGCTTTTAGAGTGGTAAAGCTGAGGGTACAGGCACTTTTAAAACGATAAACGAGCCGCATCGCTTTTTTTAAAGTATTGTAGCCTTCGGCAAAATCATAAGCTGCCAATTCAATTGTTTCTGCGCCCGCTATTTCAAGTTTAAGGTTATTATCGATCTTCAATTGTCCTTCTAAAAGTTCAAGGGCAACATCAGGATGAAAATGTAAATAGCCAAATGCCTGATAGTCCTTCCCGCGCCCTTCTATGACATCTTGAATTTTCAAACCTTTTTCAGCCAAGATAAATATCCTTTTATGAATCAATCCCAATTTTCTAAAGCCATCATGCGAAGCCTCCAATAATGTCTCGGTTTCTTTTAGGATTGTCGTGGTGGCTCGTTCTGCTACGCGGAAACCATCCCAAACATTAGAAGAGTTCTGGTCATTTATGGTAACGGTATTGTGCGAACTTGTGGAACGTTCCACCTGCCTGCGTGCGTTCTTCTCGTAGGTGGAAATCCCGGTATCTACGAGTATGGGTTTATCCTTATAATTGAAAACAAATTGAAGATTATCGGCATGTGAATGTCCAGGCTGGTAGCTGGGTGCAATCTGGCCAACATCCATCACTACTTCCAGATCAATAAAATCAAATTTGCGGTAGCCCGAATCTTTCAGTTTTAATTTTGGAATGTTTAAACCCAAGCTGTGGGCATACTCAACGAGCTCTGCCGAGCTGGGTGCAATTCCGAGTGCCGCATCGTTTAAATAAGGGATTTGCCCATTTTTATAGGTGATGTTTTTCAGCCAGGCCAACATTTTTTCAGCCGTAGCTTTCAACAGGGATTTGAGCCCCCCGTTTTTCCAGTTATTGTTTTGTACGAGATTTAAACAATCCAAAACGCGGTGAAGGATAATCTGATGGTACATGGGGCTAAGTTCGTAATGCGCACCGTCTTGCAAAATTTGCTCTTTAAGTTGGGTGGTCACAATTTCCTTGGCTTTGGCGTAGATTTTTTCGTCCTGAAAATAATAGGCTCCAAACAATAGCGAAAATCCGTTTTCCAGTAGGTGATTGGCCAACAAATGGTATTCTAGATTAGCACTTAGCCGCAGATAATCTTGATACAAAACAGTATTGATATCCTGATCATTGATCTTTTTTTGGCTCAAAAACTTAATCCAGTTGATACCTCTTAAGGAAAGAGGATAAGGCTCCAGACCGTCTTTTAAATCTTCTCTTTTTGAAATAAAATCTTCGATCAAATCACGGCCTTGTGCTGTAGTGATCTGTTCCTGGTTTAAAAATTCAAAGTAGTTTAAATTATAGGTCCAGAGTTTTCCGTGTTCACTGAAATTCCAGTCGATAGATGTAAAATGCTTCTCTATGTTTAAAAACCGAAAATGATCGTGCCCGAGGTAGGTGTTTTGATAAAGCAGGGCATTCTGAAAGTTTAATCCGTTAACCGTGGGAGTTACTACATTGTAATGAGATTTACCCAGACGGTTTTTAAGCCTATAATAAACCTGATGGTAAAGCTGTGTGAACTTTACGTGTTTTAGGGTTTGGTAATAAAGGATGAATTTGATAAAAATGATTTTGAAGATTATTTTAGTATTTGTTTATGTAATTAGCTGTGAGAACCAAATCACTGTTTTTTTCACGCAGCGGCCGCAAAGGTCTCGCAGCGAGCGCGGCGTTTTTCACTTGACGCCTTTTATATTTGTTTTTTTCACGCAACGACCGCAAAGGTCTCGCAGCGGGTGCGGCGTTTTATACTTACGCTGCGTCCCTCTGCGTGTTTTTTCGCTGCGATCCGCTGCTTGGAAAACTTTGGAACATGTGCTTTTTCACGCAGCGGCCGCAAAGGTCTCGCAGCGAGCGCGGCGTTTTTCATTTGACGCCTTTTATATTTGTTTTTTTTACGCAACGACCGCAAAGGTCTCGCAGCGGGCGCGGCGTTTTATACTTACGCTGCGTCCCTCTGCGTGTTTTTTCGCTGCGATCCGCTGCGTGAAACCCTCATCCGTATTGTGAACTTTAAGTTTATTAGGGTTCGATAATAAAAAGTTAGAATATTAGAAATGATCTCGTAGATTATTTTATTTGTCGTTTTATAAATTCAGGTTCGATCTTTAAATCTTGCGGTAAACCAACCCGCATAAAATAACGGGCAAAGGCTTGGGACAAATGCTCCTTGTAAGGAGGCAGTAATCTTACCCGATTTTCTCGATCTTGGATGAGTGAAAGCAGAAAATCATAATTGACAGCATTGACATTTTTAAAATCAACAACCTGATAATCATCAAGGGCAGTCTCATGGGTATTCAATAAATGATAGCCGGGAAAATAACCTTTTCTTAGATTTTCAACTGCTTTTTCACGGGCGCGATTGCTTTGTTGATGTTCAGGGAGCGCTTCAAGCCAGATAAACAATGGTAAATAGGGGCAGAGCAATACTAATTCAATTTTCCCATGACCCAAATCGCAGGATTGGGAAAGGATTATGGAATCAATATTTTTGATTTCTATCTCAACTTCTTCGTGGACGGAAATATGCAATGGAGGTATGACCACAGGACAATCAGGAATAAAATCACCTTGTTCTAAAGTCGAATCGTTCTTTTCACATAGTGTGTACCATGGAAAGGTCATAAGATTAAATTTTAGTCAAAGAATATTTTTGGTTGGTGCTTTTCAATCGTCATGATTTTCACCTTTACTTTATACGTTTTTCTGGGCTTCAACGGAACGATAAAATTATGATCAAAGGAATTGTCCTCTTTGACGTCAACCTTTTCCACATCATTTTCCTTGACCAATATTTTTAAAGTGTTCATAAAAGTATGTATTTAAGGATTAATCATTAAAGATACTATAAATATGGCAGCGTTGCCAATTCCAGTTCTCCTTTTACACGCGGCTGGTATTTTTCAGGCAGGGGGCGCAAAGGTCTCGCAGCGCACGCGGCGTTTTTCATTTGAAGCATTTTATATTTGTTTTTTTTCACGCAACGGCCGCAAAGGTTTCGCAGCGAGCGCAACGCTTTTTTTTCGCTGTGCCCCTCTGCGTGCTTTTTTACCGCGATCCGCCGCGTGAAACCCTTTGGAACATGTGCTTTTTCACGCAGCGGCCGCAAAGGTCTCGCAGCGAGCGCGGCGCTTTTTTTTCGCTGTGCCCCTCTGCGTGCTTTTTTACCGCGATCCGCCGCGTGAAACCCTTTGGAACATGTGCTTTTTCACGCAGCGGCCGCAAAGGTCTCGCAGCGAGCGCAACGCTTTTTTTTCGCTGTGCCCCTCTGCGTGCTTTTTTACCGCGATCCGCCGCGTGAAACCCTTTGGAGCACGTGTTATTTCACACAGAAACCGCAAAGGTCTCGCAGCGAGCGCAACGCTTTTTTTTTCGCTGCGCCCCTCTGCGTATTTTTTCGCTGCGATCCGCCGCGTGAAACCCTTAACACCGCGTGAAACCCTGCCTGAAACCCATTAACCCTAAACTTCGATCCATTTCCCTTCCTTTAAACTCTCTATCGCTGCAAAGGAGGCCAAAGTCGTGTTATAGGTTTCTTCAAAGGGCACTATGGCTTCTCCGCCTTGCTTTAAGGATTCCACAAGAAGTTCAAACTGTTTTTTATGGCCTTTGTCCTGTTTGGTTTTCATCTTTGAAAAACCCTTAAATCCATACCCTTTCAGTTTTCTCCAGTTATCGAGAATTAAGGTTCGCTCTTGACTGAAAGCTTCGATGCGCTCTTTAGAATATGATTTGCTGCCGTTGGCAAAATAATTGATCACGGCATTTGTACCGTTTTCATACTTTAACAAAATGGAGCCATTATCCGTGTTCTCTTCAGGATTGCTTCCAAGGGCATTCATACATACCGCTGTTACTTTACTTCCCGCTAAATATGTACATAGATCGATATAATGACAGGCTTCGCCTATTATTCTTCCGCCACCTACTTCCAAGTCATGAATCCAAACGTCACCAGGTATAAAACCGGCGTTCATAGTGGCCACAATATTTTTCGCACCTTCTCCCAGCAAAGTTTTCATTTTAACGGCCAAGGGTGAAAACCTACGGTTAAAACCTACGACCACCATCTTATTTTTTTCATTTGCAAGCGTGGCAATTTTTTCCAGTTCCTCTTTATCGAGACAAAGTGGCTTTTCCACAAAAACGTGTTTTCCGGCTTCCAAGGCCTGAAGTGCCATGGGACCATGCAGGTTGTGACGGGTGGTGATCATCACCATATCGACCTCGCTATCGTTGAGCATTTCTTTGTAATCAGAAGAAGCATAGCTCACGTCTCCCTTTTTGGCCAGGGTTTTGGCCGAAAGTCCACCGGCACTTGCGATATATTTCAGATTCGCGCTGGCGGCGTTCATACCTGGGATGATCGTGGAAGAAGTAAAGTTTCCCGCGCCAATGATTCCAAAAACCCCTTCGGAAGCATTGAATGTTTTTTCTGTGACCTTGACTTTTGAACCTTGCTGGGAATCTTCTGGAAATTCAAGGATCGAGGCAATGGATCCCTGTTTGCGCATATCCCCATAGATTTCCTGATAATTTTCCAGTTTTACGCGTTCGGTGATCAGTGGGTTTACATCCAGTTGCCCTGAGGAAATGGCCTGTAAGACAGCCTCAAAGTTGCGTTTTTCGGTCCAGCGTACATAGCCTATTGGATAATCTAAGCCCTTTTGTTCATAATCATCATCATAACGTCCCGCGCCATAAGAGCAGGAAACTTGAAAGCTGAGTTCTTTTTCGTAAAAATCCGCACGCTGCATATCCAGTCCTATCACGCCAACCAAGACAATACGGCCACGCTTACGGCTCATTTCGGCCGCTTGGTGGATGATTTCGTCGCTTTTGGAGGACGCGGTAATGATCACTGCATCTGCTCCCACCGCATGAGTGGCTTCTTGTACGAACTTCACTGGATCTGTTCCCGCTGCTGGGTTTATGGCTGTAATCCCCTTTTGCTTGGCCATATCAACCTTTTGCTGATCGAAGTCCAAACCTATTACATTGCATCCATTGGCTTTGAGCAACTCTGCCGTGACCAGGCCTATAAGTCCCAGACCAATAACCACGATTGTCTCCCCAAAAGTTGGATTTGTCAACCGGATTCCTTGTAGCCCGATGGCGCCGATTACGGTAAAGGCCGCTTCGTCATCTGTTACATTGTCAGGTATCTTGGCAACTAGATTTTTGGGCACAGAAACAAACTCGGCATGCTTGCCATTTGACGCCACACGGTCACCTACTTGAAATTCAGAAACCCCTTTGCCCACGACAACCACTTTGCCCACGTTGCAGTAGCCTAAGGGCAAAGGCTGGTTTAGTTTATTGAAAACCGCCTCTAAAGTTGGCATGATGCCATCAGTTTTCATCTTGTCAAGTACCTGTTTTACCTTATCGGGCTGCTGGCGTGCCTTGGAGATAAAATTCGCCTTGCCAAATTCTACCAGCATCCGCTCTGTGCCCAGCGAAACGAGGGTTCGAGTGGTCTGTATTAAAACCTGCCCAGTTTTTACCTGCGGTGCGGGCACTTCTTCGAGTAACGTATTTCCTTTTTTAAGGTCTTGGATTATTTGTTTCATTTCTTATATAATTCTAGCAATTTGTTCAATGAATGATCTGTTTCTTTTTTAAAATCACCTGAGTAATTATCATGTTGAAGGTCAATTTTATTCAGAGCAGTTTTTAATTCTCCTTTTCTATAGGTTAACGCACCTTGTGGTCTTGAAACTACATCAGTACAAAATGTAGGTTTTTGTATATATAGTGATTCCCTTACTGAAATGGAATCACCATCTGTTGATGTATTTCTAATGGTCGCATTTGATAATTCAATTACTTTGTAAAATGAATGTGGTTCAGAAAGTAGAAGTATATTTTCTGGGATACTAGTTTTTTTTTCTTTTAAGGCTGCTTCGTAGGCGGCAGAAGGATCGGATATAATTAAGCCGTATTGAGGTAAATTTGAAAATAAATTAATTAAATCAAAAATACCATATATTTCCTGTCCTGTTTTATCAAAGCTTAAATTAGATGCATTTGTGCTAAATAAATAATCGACTTTTATTTTTAACTTAATAATCCTCTGTTTTAAAGTTTCTTCGATGATTTCTTTATCCAAATCAGGAGGAATAAACGCAGATCCAAGAACTGTATTTCTGTTCAACTTTATTGCTATTTTGAAACTATGTTCGTTAAGAACAACTGGAATCGTGGCTAATCTTATGGTCAATAAATCCAAATAGTTTTTTACCCTGCTTTTGTAACGGCCCAGATTGCCATGTAAAGTAAAATCAATTTCCTTAAAGGCAAGCTTTCCAAAAAGACTAAGAAAAAACCTTAAATAGACGTTCGAAGTATGTAAATGAATTCTTTTAGCTAAAAATATCGCTTTGACAATATTTAGTTTAGGTACTCTTTTTAGGTCAATAAATTCAAATTCTACTTTATTTTTTGATAATAACTGTAAAAGTCTTTCTACGTGAATTGTGACTCCGCCTATGGGCAATGGTTTAGTTCCTATTACTAGTTTTCTGGATGTCATAAATTAATTTTGAATATCTTGAAAAGCCTATTACAACACCCTTCAACTAATAAAGAAAATACAGCAACATGAATTTCATTAATAGTTGCCAACAAGTGTTTTCTATCTAACCACCTTTTATATGTAATATGATCTTCGAGATTGCTCTTACCCACCTTCTCAAAAAACTCCTCCCAATAACTTCCAGTGCCATAAAGATTGATTTTAAAGTCAATGGAATTTATTAATATCGATGCCAATCCAATTAGATCATCAGCTCCTTTTGCATATTCAATTCTTGAAACTGAGATGATTTTGAATTGTTTTTCTACACTTTCATCATATTGGCTAAAATCATGTTGTTTCGATTCATTTATTATTTCATATTCCACCAATTTCTATATTACAAGTTTTGTTTTATCAATAATCATAGGGGTAAAGTAAGATTTCCAAAAATCACTTTGATGAACCATCATTTTAGATAACTCTAACATATTATTAACAAAATAACGGTATTTTTTTATTTTATGGTCTCTAATTTTCTGAATATCTCTATAGCTTTATTATTATTTGGCACTCCCAATTAATTAAACCTCTATCTGACATAGCTTTAATTTACTTAAAGCTTTGGAAAATCCTGTAGTTTAGATACATTAAAAAGAAATTCATTTTTGTTTTAATGATTAAATAACAGGGATTTCAGATACTTTGGATGAAACTATAAGTTTTCACATGCCAAAGCTGAACAAAAAGTATTAGGTAAACCTTTGAAAGCGCTAAATGAATCCATACAGTCTGGACTTGCAAATAAAAACCGCACTATAAGTTAAGCTGCATTTTTAAGATTTAACTTTTTGTTCCAAAACTCCTGGATTGTAAGGTTTCCTATGGCAGAATGTCTCCGCTCTCTGTTATACCATATC